>N._stephensi_711_cecum__coassemble_36_pt1 | contig 37341 bp, 26 predicted proteins | sample N__stephensi_711_cecum__metabat2_high_PE_008 | metagenome-assembled genome bin N | reverse complement strand
CTTTCTCTGTTCATCAAAAACTTTACAGAAAATAATATATTGGTTGATAATGTCCCCGGAACCTGCGGATTCCGTGGTGTCGCTCTCATAGATGACCTTTGCCCTTACCTCAATGTCAATGTCCGCACCGTCAAAAAATTCCTTGGATAATGTCAGCGTATCGGACTTTCTGCCTTTATTTCCTGTATAGATGATATATAATTCGGGTTGGGGCATTTTGACCTTTGCACTCTTGTTTTCCTTTCCTGATAAAACTGCTTTGCTCTCATATTTACGCGTTTCAATATTGCTTTATCTTCATCTGACATATTTTTTATAGTCAAATGTGCGTTCAGAAAATCGGTATCAAAATCGTTATACAAAGGAGCTATTGCCGAGTTCAAAAACATAGATAAAATCGTATTAACCTTGTCAAAGTCCAGCACAACATTTTCCTGATTTACAAATGCCTCATTTATCATGTGATAAATTTCATCTCCATCCGGGCTATCCATAACTGCCCTGCTTCCTGTTATATCAAAAACCTTAATAGTTTTCATAATTTCCTCTCTATACTTTCTTACATGTTTTGCACAAAAATTCATCCGTACTATAGAACACACGAAATCGTATCACAAAATGGAAGCAATTTCAAGAATCTTATGTACGTTTAATACCTAATCAGCAGACACTGAGTAGGATTTCCATGCACCTTTGCGCCGCTACTATGATATTAAATCATTTTGTTTATTATGCCAACTGCATAACTTTGGATTCAATCTCTTTAAGTTCCTGATTTCCTTTCATTACATCATTTTCCGTAATAAAAACATCACCTTCCTTCACCACTTTTATTATACATCTGGCACCCCTAGAGTAAATGGGAGCAGTGATGCCGAGGCGGGAGGAGACCGGGCTGGTTCGACAGGCTTTGCTGCGGTTGGTGCGTTTTCTTATAGTGCGGGGCGGCGACCAAGGGTGAAATGCGCACGGATGCGCATTTCAGGCTCTACGGCGCACGGATGCGCCTTAGAGCCGACCCGTAAATTGCAGGATACTACACCGCACTATTAGAAAACGCCCGACCGCAGCTTCCGCCTGTCGAACCGGCCCGGTCTCCTCCCGCCGACACTTCTTCCATACCCCATTCCACCCCAAAGGCCGCCCACCCCCGCATTCTTGACAGACTCTCCACAATCCACTACAATAAAAATATTCATTTCGAAACATATTTCAAAACATATTTCACGAGGAAAAACACCATGTTCCAAAACACAAAAGCTGCCCAACCCCCCGAAAACAAAAAGCGCCTGCTCTACTATATCCTCCTGATAGGGCTGGCATGGCTATACGCATACTACGTCCCCTTCCTGCTGGATTATTATGTAGTGCGCCCGGAGGAATCCTTCTTCTCCTTTCTGCACGGCAGCATCCTGAGTCCCATCTATGAATTTGAGAGCACCGTAATCCTGCTTAGCCTTGGCGTCCTGTACTGCATCACCATGAAGGGCTGGCTGAGCGCCCTGCTCCTGTCCTGCCCGCTGTTTGTGCTCTCCTATGGGGGCTATATCAAGTACCTGAACCGAAGGGAACTGCTGCGGCTGGACGATCTGCGGCTCACGGAAGTGGCGGGCATGGCAATGCATGTTGTATCCTTTGAATTCAGCACACATCTGCTGATTCTGGCAGGGGGACTGCTGTTGTTTGTGGCGGCGATGTTTGCGCTGGAGCGTCTGCGCGGGGAAAAATCTGACAGGGAGCCCAAAATCAGACGGTTGAAACTCCTGATTCGATGCGGGGCGGGACTTGCACTGTGCATCCTGTCCGCGTGCTATACCCATTATTATCTCAATTCCCAGCTGAGCAGCGAATCGGTGGAAAAAACCGATTTTGCACGGGTGAAAACCAATCGGTATGTGCTGTACCAATTCCTGTTTAACGAGAATGTATCAGCCATCGGCCCCGAAAATATAGAGGAGAGCTATGCGTATTTATTCCAGGCGTCAGACGCCATGGCATCCAATCAGGAATCGGCTGCGGGCACGGCAGGTACGGCCGACACAATCGGCACATCTGACACATCCGGCAAAACCGTCCGCCCCAATGTGATTGTCATCATGAATGAATCCTGGTGGGACACGGACAATATCGCCTCCGACGCAGTGACCTTTTCACGCGACCCCATGGAGCCTTACCGGAATCTTGCCTCCAAATGCGCCACGGGACATCTGACCTCCAATGTGTACGGGGGAGGCACCGTGAGTTCGGAGGCGGAGTTTTTGACCGGGCTCAACACCAAATACTGTTCATCGGCGTCCTCCGTCTATGCGACAACCATGGACCGCAAACTGCCCTCCGTGGTGGATTATTTCACCGCACTGGACTATGAGACGGTGGCGATTCACCCGTATTATGGCAATATTTACGGCAGGGACACCGTATATGGCAATCTGGGATTCAAAACCATGATTTTTGACGAGGATATGGATTATCGGGAAATCTACAGCCGCTATATCTCGGACAATGCCCTTGCGGATCAGATTATCGCGGAATTTGAAGAGCGAAAAGACCCGCAGTTCATCTGGGCGCTGTCCATAGCCAACCACAAGAGGATTCTTGACTATTCCGTTGACTCCGTAGAGGATTATGACTATCCCATCGCCGTGGATGCGGGTGCTTCCCTGTCCGAAGAAGATTATGACACTCTTGTCAATTATGTAAATGGCATTTATCTCGCCAGCCTGTCGTTTGCCCGGCTGGTGGAATATTTTGAAGAAACGGATGAGCCTGTGGTGCTGGTCATGTACGGGGACCACATTCCCAATTTCTCGACGGAGACTCTGGAATTATTAGGCTTAAGCATGGAGGATGCTGCGCCGGAAATGTTGGAGCGGCTGTACTCGGTGCCGATAATCCTGTGGAGCAACTGCTCCGATAAAGAGATATCCTTTACGGGCGAGAGTATCTGGTATCTGCCGTGGATGCTGCTGGACTACGCCGGACTCCCGGACACCCGCATGAGCAGGCTGCTCGCCTACGAGAGAACCTGGTTTAAAACCAACGCGAGGGAAATCGTGACGGATGCGGAGGGCGAGCCGATTGTCCGCTACTCCGCAAAGCAGCTGGAGACCATGCGGCATTTTCAGGCCATCAACTATGACATCATGTACGGTCAGAAGCTATACCCGAATCTCTGGGAACCCATAAAACTACAGCAATAAGAAGGAGCCGACCCACTGTCGGCTCCTTCTTATTTTGCCTCCAATGCCAACTTTCTCCGATGTCAGGCTTCAGTGGCAGACTCGGCTTCCTCCAGCACTGCCCTGACCGCGCGCTCCAGCACTGCCATGTCCACAGGCTTTGCCACATGAGCGTTCATCCCTGCCTCCAGCGCGTCCCGGACGTCCTCGGCAAACGCGTTTGCAGTCATGGCAATAATGGGAATTTTCTTCGCCATCGGATGCTCCAGCGCCCGGATAGCCCTTGTGGCGTCATAGCCGTTCATCACCGGCATCTGCACATCCATCAGGATCACCTGATACTCTCCCGGCGCGGACTGCTTAAACTCGTCCACCGCAAGCTGGCCGTTCTCACGGATATCACAGACAGCTCCCACGATATTGAGCAGCTCGCCGAGAATCTCCGCGTTGATTTCGTTGTCCTCCGCCACCAGAATATGCATCCCCTGAAGAATGCTCTGCTGTGCGGCGGGCTCCTCCGTCTCCTGCGCCGCAGAAACCGACTCCTCCCCGTTCAGGATTCCGTCCACCTTCTGCCGAAAACTGGTGATAAAGAACGGCTTCGGAAGGAATGCGTCCACCCCGACAGCCCGGGCGTCGTCCTCCACCTCCATCCAGTCATAGCTGGTCAGAACCAGAATAGGCGTGTTTTGAAGTGCGGACTCCCGAATGCGGCGGGCAGCCTCCACTCCGTCCACATCGGGCATTTTCCAGTCTAACAGGACGATGTCGTAGGGCTGTCCCTCCGCGTCAGAGCGCTTCACCCTATCCACCGCGCTCAGCCCGCCCAGAGCATAGTCCACCGTGACTCCGGTTCCCTCCATGGTCAGCTGGATGTTCTGGCAGACCACCTCCTCGTCGTCCACCGCCAAAAGCCGGGTGATGCCATGATTTCTCCAAAAATTCTGGTCTATGGCCTGTTCGCTGATATACAGACTCAGGTCTATGACGAAAGTGGAGCCCTCTCCCTTTTTACTCTTTACCGAGATGGTTCCGCCCATCAAATCCAGCAGATTTTTCGTGATGGCCATGCCAAGACCCGTCCCCTGTATCTTATTTGTCACGCTGTCCTCCTCCCGGGTAAATGCCTGAAACAGCGTCTGCTGATACTCCTCGCTCATGCCATAGCCATTGTCCTCCACGACAAAGCGATAGTTCGCCAGCTGTCTGGTGTGCTGGGGCAATTCCTGCACCGTCAGCGTGACATGTCCGCCCTCCGGGGTATATTTCACCGCATTGGACAGCAGATTGAGCAAAATCTGATTCAATCGAAGCTTATCCATCACCACATGCTCATGCTTCAAATCCCTGCTGTAGACCTCAAAGCTGTGTCCCTTCGCCCTCATCTGCGGACGGATGATGCTGTCGATATTTTCAATCAGTTCCACCATACTCTCATCCGACACATTCAGCGTCGTCTTGCCCGCCTCAATTTTGCTGATATCCAGAATATCATTTATCAGCCCCAAGAGATGCTGGCTGGAGGAAGTAATCTTCTGGGTGTACTCCCGCACCTTTTCCGGATTGCCCGCATCCCGGGTCAACAGAGTGGCAAATCCCACAATGGCGTTCATGGGGGTACGGATGTCGTGGCTCATATTGGACAAAAACGAACTTTTTGCCCGGTTGGCCTCCTCCGCAATCTGAAATGCCTGTTCCGCCGATTCCTTGGACTGGGTGAGCATGATATTGTACTCCTCAAGCTGCTGATTCAGCTCCTCCTGCCTGCGCAGACTCGCCTGCTCCTGCAGATACAGCTGGGTGCTGCTGCGCTGCCGGAGGATGGCCACCGAAGCCAGTACCACCAGCACCAGCACTATCAGCGCCAGCATCAGCAGGGTGCGCACCACCATATTCACCATGCTCACCGTACCGGATGCCACAAAGTCCGCCGGGATTAAAAACAGCAGCAGGGTATCGTACTCCTCCAGAGCTGTGATGCAGTAATAGTACTCCCTCCCGTCCAGCCAGAAGTTCGTGCTGAGCGTAGCGTTCTCCTCCAGAGCGGCGCGGATATCCTGATACCGCTGCCCCTCCATCTCCTCCAGCACCTTGAGTACATTATAGGCCTGAATGGTGTGGTTCTCGGAGATATTGTCATGCATCCGGGTGCCATTGCTCTTTAAAATATAGGTCTCATTCTGGCCTCCGTAGGCTGCGCTGTTATAATATTGCGCCACCGTATGGATGTCCTTCAAAAGAACCGCATGGGTAAAACTGAGACCGTCCTCCGTCGTGAGCGGCGTCTCAAGCTTCTGCACAAAGACCCAGCAGCTCCCCTTAGAAATATAGCTGTCCGAGATAAAGGTACGGCGCTCCTCCCCGCCGGCCACCATGTCCAGGTCATCCCAGATGCCGTGTCTGCCCTCCTCATCCCAGCAGTTGCCCTGACTGTCCAGCAGCATGAGGTCGGAATCATAGCTGTCCATCGCCAACAGCTCCTCCAGAGCACCCATATAGCCCGTCACATCCTCTCCGTCGGCAAAAGTCCCCTCCACCAGAGCGTTGACCGCAGCGGTGAGATAGTTCCAATGAGTATCCAGCGCACTGCTCAGGTTGACACCCACCTGAGATGTGATTTCCTCCAGCTGCGTAGTGCGCTCCACAAATATCTGATTGTCCAGATATTTTGTGAAAAAGGAAGCTCCTGCCAGTAAAACGGCGAGCAAGCCCAGAACCAGCGTCGCCGGAAGTAACATTTTCCGCTTATCTCCTTTGAAACTCATAACAATTTTCCTCTTATTGCAATGTAATATAATCGGTGGGCGCAGCCAGCTGACGCCCCTCCGCCAGTCGGTCTGCTATAATCTGTTTATATGTATTCTCCGTCCGGGTATAGTCCGTCACTCCTGCCGCCTCCAGCGCCCCGTCCAGCGTATTCTCCGTATTGCCCAGCGCCGCCACGGTGCAAACCGCCTCCCGGTCCAGCTCCTTTCCTTCAATGGTCAGCTTCTCCAACGCATAGCCCGTGTCCGTCCTTTGAACGGTCATCTCAAAGCCGCTGGAGACATACAGCGTGGAGTCATTTGCCACAGAACCCCGTCCGTCCGGGGTGGTGAGCACATAGTCCACATATTGATAAAGCTGTTCCCCGGTCATCTCACACAAAACGATAACCGGCGCCTCCCCCATCGTCAGGAAATTTAACTCCGCCCGGGTGTAGTCTCCGGCGGTGATATTCCCAGCCACAGCTTCGGCGGGGGCTATGAGCAGCTGAGTCCCCACCTCCTCCCTGAGAGAGTTGAACACCGCCGAGGCCGCCTGACTGCCATGTACAGCGTCAAACGCATAGGAGTAGCCCGTGTCGATGCAGGCGCTTGTCTCCATATCACCGGCCGGCGCATCCATCGCGGCGTTAAAGGCCTCAAACGCGGACTGCGCATCGGAGTACTCTCCATTGAGCATCCCCTGCACTACCGTGCGGGAGACAGAAAACATGTCCGCTGACGCCAGTCGGATATAGAGATGGTGGTCGTCAATCAGCTCCTCCATGGGCGCAAGCAGCGGCGACAGAGTCTGCGTCACGTCCTTATTATAGGCTATGAGCGTCTCATTGTTGGTGACCTGCTTAAGACCTTCCTCGTCCAGCATGGCTGCCATGATATCCAGAATAAGCTGCTTTCTGGCATCGTCCTCCGTCCCCTGGACATTGGCGGCCACCTGAAAGGCAGGATAGGTGAGATACCAGTTGTTCTCCGCTGTCTCCCCAAAATAAGGCAGCAACAGACAATCCTTAGCCACTCCGTAGGTATTGGCCTCATTGGGGGTGGCTCGGATCATGGCAACCTCCCCGCTCTCAAGCGCGCGGAAAAGCTCGCCCTCACTGTCGGCCAGGTCGGAAGAGTTGATTCCGGTATATTCAATAAACTCCTCCATCCGCTCAAAGACGGGAAGCCAGAGCTCCTCGCTGAGCCGGTCCGTCCCACCGCTCTCGTACTGCTGCCGCCATTCCCGCCCCTCCTGAGAGGTAAGCTGCTCTACCGACAAGCCCTGCAGCATCTCCATGCAGGTGAAGTCCTCCCCGAAATTAGAGCCAAAAGGCCGGATACCCAGTTCCGTCAAGGCTCCACACAGCTCCACGAACTCCTGATAGGTCTGGGGCACGGACAGACCGTATCGCTCCAGCAATGTCCTGTTCACAAGGATGCCATCCACCTCCGCACAGGCGGGGAGCCAGTTTACCGTGCCGTCATTATAAGTATAGCTGCGCAGATAAGACTGGGAAAACATATTTGCCAGCTCCGTATCGCTCAGATCCAGCAGGGCGTCCTTCCACCCTGCCACATCCCGCAGTGCAAAGCGCCGGACAGTCAGGATATCGGGCAAATCTCCCCGCTCCTGTTTAAACCGATAGAAATCTGTGGCATTCGTCGCCACATAAAACGTGAAATCCACTTCGGGAAAGCGCTCCTGCAGATAGGGCGCATAGCGCTCGATGAGCTGATCGCCCCACAGGGCGACCGTGACCTGCTCCCGCCCGGCTCCCGCCGAACTATTCCCCCCGCCGCAGCCGGACAACGCCACCGCTAACAGCGCCGCCGTCATGATCAGACAAAACAACCTCTTCATTTCCGTTCTCCTCATTAGAATCTTACAGCTTACATTTTAGCTCTTCCTGAAAAAATGTCAAGAGTACAGACACATAGAAAACGCCCGGCCGCAGTCGGTGCCGCAAAGCACCAGCTGCAGTCCGGGCGTCCTCCCCGCAATATTCAAATCCGCAATCCGCCATGCTCCCACCCTCAAAAGTGAATCGCCTCCACTTCCTCCGTCAACGGCAGCATCTGATACTCCGGGAACTCCTCCAGAAGCTCCTCCAGACAAAGCGTTGTGTTATACACCACATCATGTGCCAGCATCACGACCTTTTTGCGTCCTAATGTGCTCTCCCTGGCATTTTTCAAGAGCAGCTCCGGCTCATTATGCCTGGTGGCGTCCTCCAGACTGGCGTTCCAGTCAAAATAGATATATCCCCTGCCAGTCATCTCCTCGGCGATATCCTTATAGACCTTTTTATTATAGGCGTTGATGCTGCCTCCGGGGAAGCGGAAAAGCTTTGCCTCCACGCCGGTAGTCTCGTACACCACATTCCACGCCTTCTCAAAATCCTCCACATAGCTGTCCACGCTCTGGTACAGCTTTTTATAGTCATGATTATAGCAGTGGATGCCGATGGTATGCCCTTCCTCCGCAATGCGCTTCGCCACCTCAGGGTGCTTCTCCACGCTCTCACCCACCAGGAAAAAGGTGGCCTTGATATCATGCTCCTTCAGAATATCCAGCACCGTCATGGTGTTCTCCGCGCTGGGACCGTCGTCAAAGGTCAGATACATCGTCTTTGGGAAAAAATACAGATCCACCCCCGATGCAATGCCCTCCGCCAGCTTTTTCTGATAATCCTCCGAGACAAGGAGCTCCCGCTCCGCCTTATTCGAGAGGAAGCCTGTCTCCACCAGACACGCAGGCATATCCGTCTCCCGGATCACATAGAGGGACTCATCCGCGACAAGGCTTCTGTCCTTCGCCCCCGCATAGAGCAGCACGTCCTCATGGATCAGCTTTGCCAGCCGTCTGCTTCCGGACTCTCCCTTTGCCTCATTGTACCAGACCTCGATGCCGGTCACGCCCGCCACCTGCTCCTCACAGGCGTTTTGATGGATACTGATAAAAATATCCGCCTGCGCCCTGTTTGCAATCTGTGCGCGCTCCTCCAGAGACCGCTCCTCATCCTCCTCGCGGGTCAGCAGCACCTGATACCCCATATCCAGCAGCTGCTCCCGTGCAGCTTTGGCAATCGCTATATTAATGTCCTTCTCGCAGACATCCGCCCTGCTGCAGCCCTCATCCTCTCCGCCGTGTCCCGCGTCGATAGCCACCAGAATATCACATCGCTCCTTCGGGATGTCCTTCTCTATCACTTCCGGCAGCTCCGCCTCGAAGCCTGCCGCCAGCAGCTCGTTTGCCGCCTGTACGGACTCGGCTGTGAAGGGACTGCCGCCCTCGCCCGGAAACTCCCAGCCCATGAGCCCGGATTCCACGGAGACCGTGCTTTCCGCCCTCGCCCCCGCCGCCAGAGCCTGCTCCGAGGAATACATTCCAAACAGCGCCGTCCCCGCCAATGTCAGAGACAGGAGTCCCGCCAGCACACAGCGGCGGCCCGCTCCTCTTTCTGTCCTTTTTTCCCTGTGCTCTCCACAGCGCACCAATTGATAGTTTCTATAGGTTCTCACTCTTTTGTGCATCATCCGTATCCTCCTGAATCATCTCCGTGATTGCTTTTCTGATATCAGGATACAGAAGCCGCACATCAAACCTTCAACATTTCTGCATAAAAATCACATGATTTTTGCATGTTTTTTGCATCATCCGCATCTGAAAATATTATTTCAAAAATACCATTTCAAAAATCTCATTTTGATATCTTCAGATACAATTCGTTTATCCCCTCGTAAAATCCCACAGTCACCACTGTGCTGCCCCCGTCCATACCGGCAAACCGATATTTTTCAAAGTACGGCGTGTTCTCCAGCAGCGGATTGTCCGACTCATATTCCTCCGGCTCGGACAGCTCCATATATTCCGCCCATGAGCCTATCATCTGTCCGGGATCCATCGATTTCCACGTCGTCTGCGTGCGCACATAAAATTCATAAAGCTTCCCGGTATCCGCATCGATATAGGCGTCCAAAAGCCGCCCGGACTTGTCCGCGTTCTGTCTGTTGGTGGACAGGCTCACCTTCCACACGGACACATTGTTGCGCGGCTCCAGCACATCTATCGCAGAGTACAGCACCGCGCTGTAGGCGGAAGCCGTCACCTCCTTCACCTCATCGGGGAGAATCCCCAGCTCCTTCATATCCCGCAGCCCGTCATTGCAGACCTGAAAGATGTCCTCCTCCGTGATTTCCCTGTCGGACGGCTCCTGCCTGTTTACCACAAAGGCATAGGTGCCCGTCAGATCCTCATAATTTACACTCTCCTCATCCGCCCTGAGTCTGCTGCTCAGCTCGCTCCCCGACTGGCTCTGGCTGTTCAGGCACTTGGAGACGATATAGAGCTTCTCATTGCTTCCCAGTGCATAGCGATATCCCTCCCCCGAGGACTCCAGGGTCTCCACCGTCACCTGATTGAGCGTCCGCTGATCCCGGTAGGTGGAGATTGCCTCCGGCCCCCACAATGCCAGCGCGGACACCAGCACCGCCGCCGTGAGCAGGACTATGAGATTGCGTTTATTCTGTTTCACGCCCGGTCACCTCCTCCGAATCCGGCAGCAGGAAGCCGATACAGCTTCCCTCCCCCAGAGTACTCTCTATTTCCAGCTCGCTTCTGTGGAGCGCCAGTATCTCCGCGCACAGCGCAAGGCCGAGACCCGCGCCGTTTTTGCTGCGGGAGCGGGATTTGTCCACCATGTAAAAGGCCTCTGTAATCTTGCGGCACTCGTCTGCGGGAATGCCCACACCGTAATCCCTCACGGCAAAATGATACCCCGCCTCCTCTCTTCTGCCGACAATCTCCACCACACTGCCCGGCTCGGAGGCTTTACAGGCATTGTCCACCAGATTGATCATCACGGTCTTGATCAGGTTCAGCTCCGCCTGAAACCTTCCGGGCTCATAGTCAAATACAAACTCCATGCCCGTATCGCTGTGTACGCCGTATAATTCCTGCAGATAATCAAACAGATTCTCTGCCTCCACGGTCTGCAGCTCAATCTCTCCCCGTCTGGTGACGATCAGGTCTAACAACCGAAACGCCATGGTCTCCAGCCGCTTGCCCTCCGTATAGATATAATTGGCGGAGAGGAATGCCTTCTCCCCGTCGAGCTTGTGGGAGCGCAGCAGATCCGCATAACCGATGATTGCCGTGAGGGGCGTTTTTAATTCATGGGAAAAGGCGGCGATAAATTCCTCTCTGGAACGTATCTCCTCCTCCAGCTTATGTATATTTTCCTCCAGCGCGTTGGCCATCTGGTTAAAATCTCTTGTGAGCTGCCCCATCTCGTCATTGCTGACAAGCTCCGCGCGATAGCCGTAATCTCCCTGCGTCATCTCCTTGGTCGCCCGGGTCAGCAGACGGATTGGCCTTGTGAGCCAAAACGAGATAAAGAACATCACCACGCAGCTAAACAGCAGCATGGCCATGGTCACCCTGCGGTACACGGCAAAACCCTGGGTGCGCTCCGCAAAAACCTCCGTCACATCCTTCAGAGTCTCCAGATAGACGATGCGGTCCAGCGCATTGATCACCGTCCCCGTCTGTACATAATAGCGTTCCCCCTCCTGGATCACCTGATAAATCCGGGTCTTTTCGCCAATCTGCTCCAGAAAATCCGTCCCCTCCACAAATCCGTCGCTGGCATAGAGCGGCATACGGTTCTCATCGGAGAGCCTAAGCAGTCTGCTGTTCCCCGCCCCCCCCGTCTCCAGATTCACGCCAATCTGCTCGATGGTGTTGTCCTGCAGCACATCGTACTTGGAGGGAATGTTCAACGCCGCCGTCTCAAAGGCAAACTGTAGGATGCTGCTCTCGTTCATGGCCTGTCCCACCTCGCGCTCCATGGAGGTATTGAACACATAATTCACAAAGAAGAAGCCAGTGATGCCGAGAGCCGCCGCCATGATAATGGTTGTCCATAATAAAATCTTATAGGAAAACTTCATTGTTGTTTTAGCCTCCCTTAAACCTCCAGCCGATAGCCTACCTTGTATACCGCCACCAGATTATTCTCCCAGCCCATCTTCTTTCTGAGTCTCTGCACATGCAGCTCCAGCGTGCGGCTGTCCGAGATATACTCGTCCCCCCAGACCTTCTCATACAAAGTCTCCTTGAACAGAGCCACATTTTTATTCTGGATAAACAACACCAACAGTCCGTACTCCTTGTTGGTGAGTACCACCGGCTTTCCGGCTCTGGTGACCTTTCTGGCCTCCACGTCCACCACCACATCCCCGGCCTGCAGAAGCCGCTGCGTCTTGTTAAACCGGCGCAGCACCACCTCCACCCGCGCCACCAGCTCCACCACGTCGAAGGGCTTCACAAGATAGTCCTCCGCCCCCAGCCGCAGCCCTTTCACGCGGTCCTTCACCTCGTGCCTGGCGGTGATGAATATCACCGGCACCTTCAAGGGTCTGATATATTCCATGATGTCATAGCCGTCCGCCCCGGGCAGCATGATATCCAGAAGCACCAGATCAAAATCTTCCTTCTCGATCAGCTCGATGGCCTGCAAACCGTCCTGCACCGCCTTGCAGTGATACCCCGCGGCCGTCAGATTGATATCTATCAAATCGCAAATCGGCTTCTCGTCGTCCACAATCAGAATCTTAATCATTTTAACTCAGCTTTTCCTTCCTCTTTTATCTCCTGCCAGCCCCAGTAAGCCCGTATCTCCCGCACCAGCTCCTCCACCGTGCGGTCGTCCCGGTAGGGATAGCCTTCCACAAACTCCACATCGGTGTCAAAGCCGCCCGTCCGCTGATAATAGATGGAATACTGCCCCTCCACAATCAGCTCTCCGTTTTCTCCCTCCCTGCTGTAGCGCGCCACCACCAGCAGGTCTTTCATGCCGTCCCCGTCCAAATCCTTGCCGCTCATTCCCCTGAGGGAATAGAGATTGTCATAGTCTCCCATGGGCTGGAAGCTCCACACGATATCTCCCTCCTCGTCAATCATATAGATCATAAAGATATCGTAGTCCGCCATGGAGAACACTCCCGGCAGCACCTTCAAATTTCCCAGCTTCTCATAATTGCGCCAATAGCTCTGCTCCTTGATGACCCGGAAGCCGTTTTCCAGAAGCTCATTCTCCGTGGTGGCCGTATATAGAAACTCCGTGGAGAGTCCGTCCCGCACAAAGGAACGGATGGATTTTGCGCTCTTGTTCATATCAAAGCGGTTGATTTTGTCATTGACCCTCCAGTCGCGGTAAAAGGACAGCTCTTCCCCCTCCGCCCGAAACAGCACCTCGCCCACCTTATACACCTTACCCGCGTAGGCACCCGTGTCATTGACGCAGCCCGCAATCAGGATGATATCCATGAGCCCGTCGCCGTTCAAATCCTGAAACGCCACGGATATCATGTCAAAAATCGGCTGCTCCAGCTCGCCCAGCGTCGTGTAATTGCATTCCAGCCGATTGGTCTTATAGACGATATTGCCCTCCCCGTCAGCCAGGAAAACCGCCGCCCGATGGCAGTCCTTTTCTATGGCTGAATAAAAGCGCACCGTGGGAACCTGCTGCAGCCGGACGGCGTCCCCCTCATTGATGCGATACAGCTCCTCAGGGCGCAGAACCTCCGTAGGCACCATCTCCACCGCGGCTCCCTCCGCGACCCCTTCCGAACCCGCCTCCGCTGCTGTCTCCGATGTTATTCCTGCCGTCTCCGATGTCTCCCCGTCCCCCGGCGCGGGCATCATGGTCACCAGAGGCACGTCGAACACATGCTTCTCCACCACCTCATAGCCCTCTTCGGCGATGTCCTCTATGGTATGAATCCGGGCAAAGCGCTCCTCATAGGCCTGATACGCCGCAAGCACCTCCCCCGCCCCCAGCGCCTCCTCCGGCGCATGGAGCATGAAACACGCCATACACAATATGCCGGCGAGCCCAAGGCTGCCCAGCCGTCTCCCTATGGACTTTTTTCTGCGGATGTTCCCGACTCTTGCTCTCATCAAAAGACTCCTCCCGCCAAATAGTATAACATCGGAATTTTACAAGCTCAATTATTTTTCGACAAAATCAGAAAATGATGCAGCTATGATGCAGAAACAGTCCCCGGACTGCCGGATGACGGCAATGGCCGGGGACTGTCCTCCTCATATTTTATTCCCGCCGGACAGCTGTTATCCGACAGTTTTTATCTGACAATTGTTCCGCCTACACCAGACGAACGGTCTCTCTTGCGATGGCAAGCTCCTCGTTGGTGGGAATCACCATGACAGTAGTCTTGCTGTCGGGTGTGGAAATCGCAATATCCTCGCCGCGCTTACCGTTTGCAGCGGAGTCGATGCTCACGCCCAGATAGCCCAGATACTCGCACACCATGCTTCTGACCAGCGCGGCATTCTCGCCCACGCCGGCGGTAAAGCAGATGACGTCCACGCCGTTCATGGCAGCCACATAGGAACCGATGTATTTTGCCACGCGATAGCAATAGGTCTTCAGGGTTCTGGTGGCATTGGCGTCACCCTTGTTATGCCCTTCCTCCAAATCGCGGAAATCGGAGGAGAGATTGTCCGACAGACCCAGCACACCGGATTTTTTATTCAGAATCGTCATAATCTCATCGATGGACTTATTTTCCTTGTGAGCCAAAAACTCCATGATGGCGGGATCAATGTCGCCGGAACGGGTGCCCATGATCAGGCCTTCCAGGGGAGTCAGACCCATGGAGGTGTCCACGCATTTGCCGTTTTTGACAGCGGAGATGCTTGCGCCGTTGCCCAGATGACATACGATGATCTTCAAATCCTCATACTTTTTGCCCAGCACTTCGGCGGCGCGCTTGGAGACATAGGAATGGCTGGTGCCATGGAAGCCGTAGCGTCTGATCTTATATTTCTGATAGTATTCATAGGGAAGGCCGTACATATAAGCCTCCTCCGGCATGGTCTGATGGAAGGCGGTGTCAAACACAGCCACCATGGGAGTGCCGGGCATCAGCTTCTTGCACGCGTTGATACCGATGATATTTGCGGGATTGTGCAGGGGCGCAAGGTCATTGCACTCCTCAATCGCAGCCATCACCTCGTCGGTGATCAGGGTGGAAGCTGCAAACTTCTCGCCGCCGTGAACCACGCGGTGTCCCACCGCGCCAATCTCGTCCAGACTCTTTACAACGCCGGTCTTGTCATTGGTGAGCGCGTCCAGCACCAGACGGATTGCCTCCGTGTGGTCGGGCATGGGCGTCACGGTCACTTCCTTGTCTCCGCCAGTGGGCGCATAGGTAATCTGGCTGCCGTCGATGCCAATCCTCTCACAGAGACCTTTTGCGATACACTGCTCGGTATCGGAGTTGATAACCTGATATTTCAGGGAGGAGCTTCCACAGTTGATAACTAAAATATTCATGATGCTTTTATCCCATCCTTTCCTCATTTCAATCAATGCATTTTATACCAGCTGAGCCTGTACTGCGGTCAGCGCCACAACGCCCACAATATCCTGCCAGGAACAGCCGCGGGACAGATCGTTCACAGGCTTTGCGATACCCTGCAGCATGGGGCCGTATGCCTCTGCGCCTCCCAGTCTCTGCACCAGCTTGTAACCGATATTTCCTGCATCCAGATTGGGGAAGATCAGGATATTGGCATTGCCGCCCACAGGGCTTCCGGGAGCCTTGGTCTTCGCCACGGAGGGAACCAGCGCAGCGTCGAGCTGCAGTTCGCCGTCCAGCACCAGATTCGGGTACTGCTCGTGAGCGATACGGGTAGCCTCCACCACCTTGTCCACCAGCGCGTGCTTTGCGCTGCCTCTCGTGGAATGGCTGAGCATTGCGATCACGGGTTTGGGACCGACCAGAGCCTTAAAGCTTCTGGAGGAAGAATCTGCGATAGCGGCGAGCTCCTCCGCCGTGGGATCCTGATTCAGACCGCAGTCGGCAAAGATGAACGCACCGTTCTCGCCCAACTCCTTGAACTGGGTGTCCATCACAAAGAAAGCGGAAACCAGCTTCACACCGGGCGCAGTCTTCAAAATCTGCAGGGCAGGTCTCAGAGTGTCGGCGGTAGAATGGCACGCACCGGCAACCATGCCGTCCGCATCGTTGGCCTTTACCATCACGATGCCAAAGGTCAGATAATCCTTCAGGAGAATCTCTCTGGCCGTCTCAGGAGTCATGCCCTTTGCCTTTCTGGTCTCATATAACAGATTCACATAATCGTCAAGCTTATCGGTAGTCTTTGGATTGATGACCTGTACTCCCGTAAGGTCAACCTCCAGCCATCCGGCACCATCCATGATCTTCTCTTCGTCGCCGACCATGATGATATCCGCAATGCCTTCTTCCATCAGCTTCGCCGCAGCCAGCAGCGTCCTCTTGTCATTGGACTCAGGTAATACAATTGTCTTCTTGTCGAGCCTCGCTCTCTCCTTAATGATGTCAATGTATGACATTTGCATTTCTCCTTTCCGTGAAACAATTTTTTTAAAACATCTTAACAAATTCGGCTACATGTATTATACTAAATTTGTAAATGATTAACAAGTCATAATATCTGTTTTCCAAATATGTTATTTTTTTAACGGAGGACAGCGCCCCATAATGCTCCACCCAATATTTCGGTATCAAGGAGGAACGCTGTGAGACATTCAGACAAACACATCAGTCATACATTCAAAGTAAACGGCATTGTGGCCGAGTACAATCCCTTTCACAATGGACACAGCTATCAGCTTCGGGATGCCAAGGGGCAGTCCGGGGCGGACTACACCATAGTAGCCATGAGCGGCAATTTCATGCAGCGGGGCACTCCTGCCCTTCTGGACAAATATAAGCGCGCGGAGATGGCGCTGCGAAACGGAGCCGACCTGGTGCTGGAGCTCCCCTCCCTCTACTCCGCCTCCAGCGCGGAATATTTCGCCACCGGAGCAGTGACGCTTCTGGACAAGCTGGGGGTGGTGGATTTTCTGTGCTTCGGCAGCGAGTGCGGCGACTTACATACCCTGCAGCAGATTGCGGACATTCTCCTGGAGGAACCGGAAGGGTACACCGAGCTCCTGCAGCAGTATCTGCGCTACGGTCTCTCCTATCCCAATGCCAGAACCACTGCGCTCGTGCAGTTTTGTCCGTCCCTGAGCCAGAGCCGGGATGTGCTCTCCCGCTCCAACAATATTCTGGGCATCGAATACCTGAAGGCAATACGGCGCAGGAAAAGCTCCATGCAGCCCGTCACCACCGTCCGCGGCTTCTCCGATTATCATGACCGCATGATGGGTATGTACCAGAGCTCCGCCCTTGCGCTCAGACAGTCCGTCTATGACAATAACGGGGAGGTGAAAATGCTCGCCACCCAGATGCCGGAGTCAGCCTTTGATGTCTTAAACCGCGCTCTCTCCGAGAGACGACCCATGCAGCTAAACGACTTTTCCGCCGCGCTGCACTACAGACTTCTGATGGAATCGGCTAAGGGCTACACCTCCTATCTGGATGTGTCGGAGGAGCTCTCCGACCGCATCCGCAACCATCTGTATGATTTTACGAATTTCAGAGCCTTCTGCGATCTGCTCAAGACCAAGAATATGACCTACAGCCGCATCAGCCGCTGTATGATGCACATTCTGTTGGACATCACCACCGCCGACATGGAGCAATATCGCGCGGCGGATCACATCAAATATGCCCGGGTATTGGGCTTTCGCAGGGAAGCGGAGGAGCTGCTTGGCGCAATCAAAGAAAGCGCCTGCATACCGCTTTTGACCAAGCTTGCAGACGCCGAACAGGTACTGGATGAAACCGGATACGCCCTGTTCCAGAAAGAGCTTCTCAGAAACGCCGTCTATGAGAGCACCTCCGCCATCAAGGCCGGCAGCCCCATGGTGAGCGAATACCGAAGCCCTCTCGTCATTATCTGATATCTAATTCTTTGATATCTAATTCTTAAAGCTGTGGATCGGGGCGGGGATTCTCCCTCCCCGGTTTACAAACGCGTCACAGGAGAAGGGATTCACCGGCATGATGGGCGCATAGCCCAACAGCCCGCCAAACTCCACCGTCTCTCCCACACTCTTTCCAATCACAGGGATAATGCGGACTGCCGTAGTCTTCTGATTGACCATGCCGATGGCCATCTCGTCCGCAATGATGCCGGAGATGCTTGTGGCCCTGGTGTCCCCCGGAACGGCGATCATGTCCAGCCCCACGGAACACACGCAGGTCATGGCCTCCAGCTTCTCCAGCGTCAGGGCTCCTGCGGTGACCGCGTCAATCATGCCCTGATCCTCGCTGACCGGAATAAACGCGCCGCTCAGTCCTCCCACATAGGAGGATGCCATGACGCCGCCCTTTTTCACCTGATCGTTCAAAAGCGCCAGCGCCGCCGTGGTGCCGGGCGCTCCCGCATATTCCAGACCAATCTCACAGAGAATATCCGCCACGCTGTCCCCGATGGCAGGCGTCGGCGCCAGGGACAGATCCACGATGCCGAAAGGAATCTGGAGCATTCTGGAGGCCTCCTGCGCCACCAGCTGTCCCACGCGGGTCACCTTGAACGCCGTCTTTTTGATGGTCTCGCACAGCACCTCAAAATTCTCCCCGCGTACCTTCTCCAGAGCGGTTTTTACCACGCCGGGGCCGCTGACTCCCACATTGATGATCTTATCCGCCTCGGTGACGCCGTGGAAAGCCCCTGCCATGAAGGGATTGTCGTCCGGCGCATTGCAGAACACCACCAGCTTCGCACAGCCCAGAGAGTCGTTCTCTCTGGTGTACTCCGCTGTCTCCAGAATCATCTCCCCCATGAGCTTCACCGCATCCATATTGATGCCCGTGCGGGTGGAGCCCAGATTCACGGAGCTGCACACCCGCTCCGTGGCGGACAATGCCAGCGGAATGGAGCGGATCAGGAGCTCGTCCGCAGGGGTCATGCCCTTGCTCACCAGCGCGGAATAGCCGCCGATAAAATTCACGCCCACCTCGTGAGCCACATCGTCCAGAACCTTTGCCAGACAGGCAAAATCCTCCTTCGTATGACAGGCCGCGCCGCCCACCAGCGCGATGGGCGTCACGGAAATCCTCTTATTGACAATGGGTATGCCAAACTCCCGGGAAATCTCCTCTCCGGTCTGAACCAAATCCTTCGCCGCCTCATAGATCTTTTTGTGTATCTTCTCACCCAGCGTATGCAAATCCGAGTCTATGCAGTCCAACAGGCTGACGCCCAGCGTGATGGTGCGCACATCCAGATTTTCCTTTTCAATCATCTCATTTGTTTCAAGCACTTCGTATTGATTAATCATGTCTGTTCCTCTTGCTTCTGTCTTGGATTTTATCTTAGATCCTATGCATTTTATCAAAAATTTCTTCCTTCTGGCACTTGATCACCACGCCAATCTCCTCGCCCAGCGCCGCCAGCTCGTCCGCCATATCGCCGAATACCCTGGCGGAATGATTGGTGTCCACAATCATCATCATGTTAAAATAGTCCTGCACGATCGTCTGGGAAATATCCAGAATATTGATGCCGTTCTCCGCCAGATAAGTACAGACTCTGGCAATAATGCCTACCGTGTCCTTGCCCACCACCGTGATAATCGTCTTTTTCATATCGCTCTCCGTTCCGCGCCTCCGGCGCTGTTTATGTTTTCTGGTTTCCGTACAGCCGTTAATCCATTGTTAATCCATTCTATGCAATCTGTATCGCCGGCGTGGGCTCGCTGCGCTTTGCCACCTGCAGGGGAAAATCATTGGCATTGTAGGGATTGTCCCCCAGCGTGATCTCCATGCGCACCGCCTCATAAGCCAGCTCCGGCAGATTGTTCTCCCTGCTCAGATGCCCCAGCAGGATAGCCTGTATCCCGTCGTGCAGGATACGGCTCAAAAGCCTCCCCGAATTTTCGTTGGAGAGATGCCCTTTATCACTCAGGATCCGCTGCTTTAAATAATAGGGATATGAGCCCACCTGCAGCATATTCACATCGTGATTGGCCTCCAGAAGCAGGGCGTCCATCCCCCGCAGACAATCCACGGTATAGTCCGTAAAATGTCCCAGATCCGTACAGATTGCCACCTTCTTTCGCCCATAGGACACGCGGTAGGCAACGGGCTGCGCCGCATCATGGGAAATATGCATGGGATTGATGGTCAAATCCTTGATGGTGAGCTTTTCATCCGCCCGCACCTCGTGGAACAGCTCCCCGTCAATCTCCCCCACATTGCCGCTCTGCAGGATGGCCTCGATGGTGCCCTTTGTCGCATAGATGGGAATCCCGTATTTGCGCGCCATGATGCCGAGCCCACTTATATGGTCTGCATGTTCATGGGTCACCAGAATCCCGTCGATATCTCGCCCCGAAAGCCCCAGATAATTCAGTCCGCTCTCCGCCCGCTTCCCGCTGATCCCCACATCCACCAGAAGATGCGTGGCGTCGCTCCCGACATAGATACAGTTGCCGCTGCTCCCACTGGCAATACTACAAAGCCTCATGATTTTTTCCCGCTCTCTTCCCAGTAAATTTCAATATTGTCCCCATCGGCAAGCCCCTCCATATAGTCCGCATTCCTGCCGTTCAAGAGCGTCACGATGGTCCGCCCTCTGGAGTCCTTCAGGTCAAAGTCTATAAAATCAAAAATGTCCACAAACACATACTTTTCCTTGCCGTTTAACGCCACAAGCCGACCGTTTGCCATAACCTGCAGCTCACGGCTCACGGGCTGCGGCTTGTCCTGCACCTGCCGCGCGGCAAAGCCTCCGGAAGCCCTCTGCGTCTCCGCATTTCCCGCGCTTTCTGTATTTCCTGCCCCATCTGCATTTCCTGCATTATCTGTATTTCCCGCGTCAGAATCCGCAGACGCCTGCGCCGCTTCCTCCTCGTCCTCCCCATAATCTGTGCTGTGGAACGACCACTCGCCGCTCATATCCCAGCTCACTGTAAAATTCTCATACACTCTCGTGTCCGGCCGGGCGGGCGTATCGTTTACCCTGAGGTCTCCCCCCAGAGGCACATCCAAAAACTCCGCTACTTCCGTCACCGTGTAAGAATTCTGTACGCGGATGACGTCACCCTCCCTGATCTGATAAAACTCATTCTCCCGGACGCCGTTTACCTCCGCCGTCTTTGGCAGACTGATCCTGCTTCCGTTGACATAAACATGCAGCTGTTCTGCAAGCTCCGGAAGTCTGCCCAGCTCCTGACTGCCCGCCTCGCCCTCGGTGGAGGCAGCCACGGTGATCACATCGCCGCTGCTGATCCTGGTGTGCAAATCCGCAGGGTCGCCGTTCAATCGGATATCCGCAGCCTCGCCCTGACTTCCCCTCACCATGCGGGGCTTTTCATTGACCGTATAAGTCAACGCTTTCCCTCTTTTTGGAAAGAGATCCTCATTGGTAAACTGCGCCTGCATGGCGGCGTCCGCCACGGAGAGCCTTCCGTTATCATACAATTTAATCCGGATGCCGTTAAACTCCACAAAGATAAAATTATTGCTCTGCTCATAAAAGCTCAGACAGATTCCGATGGGCGTCACCATCAGGGAATCCATGCGGGCGTTTTCCAGCTCAAAGACAATATTCTGCATCACCTCTCTGCCCCGGATTGCCACGCGCTCCTTGGCAATGCCCAAATCCTTTGCCAGAGCCTCTGTATATCCGGCGATCGTACCACCGCCGCCCACCACAAACACAGCGCTCACCGGCTTGTCCCCGTTCAGCTCCCGGATGCAGCCCGCCACCTGATGCGTCATATCCGCCACGGCATCCCTCAGAACCTCCGTCACCTCCCCCGAGGTAATGACCTGTGGCAAGCCCATGATATCGCGGTATTCAATCAATTCCTCCGTACCCGCCTGCCGCTTGATCTGCTCGGCAGTCTCAAAATCCACCAGACAATGCTGCACCAAAAGCTCCGTCAGACTGTCTCCCGCCACGGGGATCATGCCGTAAGCCGTGATGGTTCCCTCTTTTGTGATCGAGATATCGCTGGTGCCCGCTCCCACGTCCACCAACGCCATATTCAGCATCCGAAATTTCTCCGGGATGGCCACCTGAATCGCCGCAATGGGCTCCAGCGTCAGATTTGCCACATGCAGCCCCGCGAGCTCCACCGCCTTATACAGTCCGTCCACCACATCGTCGGGCAGGAAGGTGGCAATCAGATCCGTGGCGATGGTTTTCGCCTTATGTCCCTCCAGATTGCCGATCTGATAGCCGTTCATATAATAGCGCATGGCAGTGTAACCCACACAGTAAAAACGCATGTCCGTGTCATTGCCCTTCTGAAACTCCTCGTAGGCCTGCTCCACGCCCATCGTATCTAAGGTATAGATATCTTCGTTGGTAATCTCCTTCTCACTCTCAAAGCTGCATTCCACTCTGGTGGTGACGGTGCGCAGCACACGCCCTGCCGCCGCGATACAAACCTCCGTGAGGCTGCGGTTTAAGGTCTCCTCCAGCTGCTTTTTCACGGCGGCCACCGACTCGCCCACCTTGCCGATATCATGGATCTGTCCGTCCAGCATGGCTCTCGTCTCATGCTCTCTGGAGCACTGCGCGGTCACATGAAACTTCCCGCCGCTCAGATAGCCCACGGTTCCCACGATGCTGCGCGTTCCGATGTCCAGACCGAATACCAGTTGTCCCTGATTTTCCCTGATTTCGTTTAATCCCGCCATGAAAAATCCTCCAGTTTTTTATCGATTTGGCGAAAGCTGTCCTCCAGCCTGCCGCTGTTGTCTATCACAAAGTCACAATGCTCCCGGAATTGTTCCTCGGAGAGCTGATTTTCCATAATCCTCATAATTTTTTCCGGGCTGTACTGCCGGCTCTCCTCCAGGCGTCTGCGCCGGATTGCCTCTCCGGCATGGACATACCAGAGCTCATCCGCCAAGCCCTTATAGCCCGCCTCTATCAAAAGCGCGGCCTCCACAAAAAACAGCTCCACCTTTGGATTGCTCCGCGCCGCCTCCAATCTCTGCAAAAGGTACTCCCGAACCGCCGGATGGATAATGCCGTTCACCCGCTCCAAAAGCTCCCCGTCTCCAAATATCCGCTCCGCCATGGCTCTTTTGTCAATCTCTCCGTCAGCCCGCAGGATATCCTCCCCCAAAAGCTCCGTCAGCCGCCTATAGCAGGGCGTCCCCTTTGCCTTTACCAGATGCGCCACCTCGTCCGCCAGATAAATCTCACAGAGATAATGTCTCTTGATATATGCCAACAATTCTGATTTCCCGGCTCCCACGCCGCCGGTAATGCCAATAAAGCGCATGAGCGCACCTCCGTCCAAACACTGATTGAACACTCACTAAACACCAGGCAAACGCCTCCGGAACCTACTTGGCCTCATACCAGTTTTTGCCGGTGTGCACATCCACCTCCAGCGTCACCAGAAGCTTGGCGGCGGACTTCATGTGATGCACCAGAAGCTCCCGCACCTGCTCCACCTCATCCTCCGCCGTCTCGATCAAAAGCTCGTCATGCACCTGCAAGATCAGTCTGGAGCGCAGCCCCGACTGCCGCAGCGCCTCCCATACCCGTATCATGGCAATCTTGATGATATCCGCCGCAGTCCCCTGAATGGGCGAATTCATGGCGACGCGCTCCCCGAAGGAACGCTTCATGAAATTCGAGGAGGACAGCTCCGGCACCGGACGCCTCCTGTGGAACATGGTCGTCACATAACCATTCGTTTTGGCGTCCTCCACAAGCTTGTCCAGAAAAAGCTTAATCCCGGGATAAGTGGCAAAATACTGCTCGATATACTCGGCAGCCTCCTTGCGGCTGATGCTCAGATCCTGACTGAGCCCGAAGGAACTGATGCCGTATACAATGCCAAAATTTACCGCCTTGGCATTGCGCCTCTGCAGCTGAGTCACTTCCTCCAGCGGAGTGTGGAATACCTTGGACGCCGTGATGCGATGAATATCCTCGTCCATACGGTATGCCTCGATGAGCTGCTCGTCCCCGGACATATGAGCCAACACCCGAAGCTCAATCTGGGAATAATCCGCGTCCAGAAACACAAAGCCCTCCCGGGGCACAAACACCTTGCGCAGCTCCTTCCCAAGCTCCGTTCTGGTGGGGATATTCTGCAGATTCGGCTCGGTGGAGCTGATGCGCCCCGTGGCCGTGATCGTCTGATGAAAGGTTGTGTGAATGCGCCTGTCCCCGCCGATGCAGACAGCCAGCCCATCCGCGTAGGTGGACTTTAATTTCGTGAGCCCCCGGTACTCCAGAATATCCTTCACAATGGGATGCTCCTCCGAGAGCTTCTCCAGCACATCCGCCGCCGTGGAATACCCGGTCTTGGTCTTTTTGCCGCCGGGCATCCCCAGCCTGTCAAACAAAACCTCTCCGAGCTGCCTGGGAGAATTGATATTGAACTCAACGCCCGCCTGCTCCTGAATGGACTGCTCCAGCTCCGCAATGCGGGAGACCAGTGCATCCCCATAGGTCTTTAATTCCTCCCGGCGCACCTCCACGCCTTCCTTCTCCATATCATAAAGCACCAGAGAAAGGGGCATCTCGATTTCTCGCATAAGCTCCGCCATCTGAACCTCTGCGAGCTTCTTTTCCAGCACCTCCGCCGCCTGAAGCGCCACATAAGCGCCGCGGCCAAAATAATCGCGGCATTTGTCAGGCTCCTCCTGCAACACCTCCGCAAGCTTTTTCTTTCCAAAAAGCTCCTCCGCCCCGGGCAGCATCACGCCCAAATGCTCAGAAGCGATGGTCTCAATGTCATAGTCATTTTTCAGAGGATTCAGCAGATACGCCCCTATCAGGATATCAAAATAACGCTCCGTCCCATCCTGGGACAGATGCTCATACTGTTCCTTGATATCAAAGGTCGCAATACGGGCATGAGCCGACAGCTTCCGCACGATCCGGCTCACATCCTCCGTCTCGTCCGTCTCCTCTCCGGGCATGTCAAACATGGATATCTGCCCCAGCGCCTCCTCCCTGTGGGATAACGCATAAAAATATATCTCCTCTGGCGAAAGGCACAGCGCCGCTCCCAAAAGCCGTCCTGCCTCCTGCATCAAAAGCAGTCCCACCCGGGCGGGCTCCCCGCCCGACTGCCTCTGCGCCCGCTGCGCAAGCTCCTCAAACTCCCGTATATTTTCCAATGACCTTACAGCCGCCAGCTCCCCGCCGGCGGCCGCCATCCTGACTTTGTCAAAACGGCTCAGCATACTCTTAAATTCCAGCTTCTTGAACAGAGCATAAGCCTCCGGCGTGTCATAGTCTCCCGTCCTTGCCGCCTCATAGTCAAGCTCCAGCTCGCAATCTGTTTTGATGGTGGCCAAGGTTCTGCTCAAATCCGCCAGAGCCTTGTTCTGAATCAGTGACTCCTTAATTGCTTTCCTGGAGACCTCCTCCACATGGGCATAGAGATTGTCCAGAGAACCATACTCCACAATCAGCGCCGTGGCGGTCTTCTCTCCCACCTTGGGCACTCCTGGAATATTGTCCGCGGTATCGCCCATCAGCGCCTTCACATCAATAAACTGCTCCGGCGTCACCTGATAGGCCTCGCGCACATCCGCCGCATAATAATCCTCTATCTCCGTGCCATTCCTCTTCGTCTTGGGAATCCGGATCTTGATCCGATCCGTGGCAATCTGCAGCAAATCCCTGTCCCCGGACACCAGCGACACCGCCATGCCGTCCCGCTCCGCCCTCTTCGCAAGCGTCCCCAGAATATCGTCCGCCTCCAGCCCTGCCTGCTCCACGATAACGATATTCATGGCGCGCAGCACATCCTTCATCACCGGCACCTGCCCGCGCAGCTCCTCAGGCATGGGCTTTCTGGTGCCCTTATAGGCGTCATACAGCTCATGGCGGAAGGTGGGCGCATGCACATCGAAAGCCACCGCCAGATACTCCGGCTTCTCCTCCTCCAGAATCTTGAATAAAATATTTAAAAAACCGTGGATGGCGTTGGTGTGCAGCCCCTCCGCATTGCTCAAATCCGGCACTCCGTAAAACGCCCGGTTTAAAATACTGTGTCCGTCTATCAAAACAAGCTTATCCATTCTCATACCCCGTCTATTTATTCTGCATCTACAGCAAAACTTACAGCAACACCCACACCACGGCTCCCACGATCAGAGCGATGGCAATCGTCTCCAGCGCCGCGCCGAGATACAGAAAGAGAGAGTGAAATTTCACACGGTTTTTGGCATCCTCCAGACGCTCGTCCAACTCGCTCTGCAGATCGAAAGCGCTTCCCTCCTCCAGACGCTGCATACCCTCCGTCACCAGAAACTGTATCACCAGCTCCTCATGGCAGTCATCACAGGTCTCCATGTGCTCATTAAATTTTTTTAATGTGAGAAAATCCAGCTTTTGCTCCAGAAAAGCGGGAATCAGCCTCTCAAATTCCTTACAAGTCATAGCGTCTCCTGAAATGCACATATATTATTACTATACAACAATTCCCAGAAAAAATAAATACGAAAAAGCTAATAAAATGACTTGCCAAGAGGAATAACCTGTGTTAAAATATTTTTTGTTGCAGAACTGCTGATATCCGGCAGCTATCGCAATCAGCCGGCGTGTCGGAATGGCAGACGAGGCAGACTCAAAATCTGTTGTGGGCAACCACGTGCGGGTTCAAGTCCCGCTGCCGGCATAAAAAAGCAGTCACACTCATTGTTGAGTGTGACTGCTTTTTATTTTATATATCAGCTTTTTGTATTTGATCTGTCTGACCGACTTCCTGCCAGCCGCTTATACCGTCCCGGCATAACGGGAGCTTCCCTGCACATTATATGAGCCGTCAGAGGTATACCCGTCAGCAGCATCCGCCTGTGTAGTCATATAATAATCTACAAGGGACGCGTTGGTGGCAATAGAAGAACCATAGTCCTTGAAGAGCTTCTGAACCTCTTCCATATCAGCTTCCTTGAATGCATCCTCGTCGATCGTCATCTTGCCCTTCTGATCCACATTGATTCCGAACTGCTTAAGCGCATCCTCATTGCGCGCCGTCTTTTCCCTGATGTAAGACAGGTTTGCCAATACGCCGGAATTGGAGCTGGACTTGGCGGCGTCAAACATCTTGTTGTAATTGTTTACAAAGCTCTTTGCCGTGGAAAGAATCTTGTCAACATCATACTTTTCATTGCCGTCCTTATCCTTCACCTTCTCATACAGCTTATCAGATGCAAGCGCACTGCTGTCCGTCTTGAGGGAGGCTGCGCTGGACGCTGCCGTGGTGCTGGACGCCGTGCTGCTGCTCGCAGCTGTGCTTGTGCTGGAGGATGCACCTGCAAACTGAAGGCGCGATGCCACCATGGAGCCATAGCTCATGACATTCTCGGGTGAAAACAGCTCCTGCACCTTGGAGATATCCGCCGATTTCAGCTTCGTCTCGTTGAGCTCAAGCGTTCCGTTGGAATTGACTCTGATGCCAATCTCCGAGAGCTTATCGGCATTTGCCGCGGTACTGCTCATCATATTTGCCACATATGCGGTCTTGTTGGACAATGTGGAGCCCTTTGCCGCCGTCACAACATTATTATAGTCCGACACATAATCCTTCACCGCAGAGACTACCTTGTCTGCTGCGCTCTGTCCGTTTTCCGTGTTCGTGTAGGTTTTTTCATTCCGCAGCACGGAAACAGAAGACTTCAAAGTCGAAAGCCCTGTCTGCAGATTGGAATTTGCCTCCTGCACATCTTTGGAAACCGTCGGATTTTTCTTCTCCTCCAGAATCTTGTCGAGCATATTGCTTGTGCTGCTTGTGCTTCCCGACGCTGTACTCGAATTCTGTGTGGTACTGTAATAAGACTTGAGAAGTCTCTTATATGCACCGCTCTTTATAGCACTCCTGTCAGAGAGTATACTGTACAGGCTGTTCATTCCACTTCCTGACCCAGAGCCAAACAGCGTCCCGCTTGAATTGAGATTCCAAAAATTTACTGACACTATCATCACTCCTTTGCACAAATAAATTTTATTTACTACTATAAATAGTTTATACCTATAATTCCCAAAAGTCAATTCCCTTCTTGCAGTTGTTTACAAAAAATATTTGTATACAATCGCAGCTATTCCGCCTGCTCCCGGCTCTGTTCCAAATCCGCCACATCATGGCTGAGGCTGAACTTTTTATCCGTGCTGCGCTTGTAAAAAGCGCTGAGGATCCGATTGACCACCATCTGGAGGTTTTCCCTGTCCATGTTCATCAGCACCACCAGCCGCTGGGAGCTGGAAAACTGCATGGTGACATCCACCTTTCGCAGGGAGGAAAGCACCGCGCCCTCCAGAATCTTCATGGCGTTCATCTTTTCCTCCACGGTGGCGGACTCTTCGTCCGCGGCAAGCACCGTAAACATAATGATCTGCATCCGCTGGTTGTTGCGTTCCATCACATTCTCCAGATAACTGAACATCCTTGAAAACTCAGGGTAATTTACCTCATAGGCTCTCGAATAGCTGCCCTGCTTCTGGATTGCCTCCAGCAGATTATCCAGATCCGACTTGGACAGTCTGGGCTGGAAATCCGGCGCCAAATCGTGGTACATGACTGTGCTCCCGCCGCCCTTCTGCTTCGCAAAATAAAGAGCCCGCTCCACTCTGCTGACCGCCTCCTCGCGGTCGAATTCCCCGCCGGACACGATCAGTCCGCCCACGGAGACAGACAGGTTCGCCAGTTCCCCGTCCTCTTCCTTCTCCCGCTCCAGATGGGCATGGATTCTCGCCACCTCGCGGTCGGCAGCGTCTCTGGACGTAACGCCGCAGAGCATACAGATAAATTCATCGCCGTCACTGCGGTAGAGGATTTTATTCACGGAGCTCTGCTCCAGCACATTCGCCACCGTGTTGAGGTATAAATCCCCTTTCAGAAAACCGTGCAGATTATTGACATTCCGCAGAGCGTCCATATCCACCGCCAGAAGGCAGCCCTCGCCTCCGTCCGACAAAAAATCCGCGAGCAATTGCTCCCCATAGATGCGGTTGAACACACGCGTCAGGCCGTCTCGCCGCTTCTCTGTGGAATTATAGGCTCCCGCATCCTCCAGAATCCTCTGCAGCAGCTCGCCGCCCACCGAGTCTCCGGTTCCGTCCTGCGCGTTGTATACATCCGGGGAGATGGTCTGCAGCGCTCCCTGATCCAACAGTCTCAAAAACGCCTCCGCAAACTGGGGGTCAAACTGCGTGCCCGCGCAGCGCGCAATCTCCTCCCGCACCGCCTCGTCCGACAGACGCTTGCGGTAAATGCGGTGGCTGGTCATGGCGTCATAGGCATCCGCAATCCCGATAATCCTTGCCACCGACGGAATCTCTCCACCCTTCAGCCCCTCCGGGTATCCCTTGCCGTCATAGCGCTCATGATGGTATTTTGCTCCCACGTCCAAATCATCCATGGAGTTGATATCCTTTAAAATCTCCCCGCCCACTATCGTATGCAGCTTCATCAGCGAAAATTCCGTATTGTTCAGGCGTCCCGGCTTGTTGAGAATGGCGTCCGGCACACCGATTTTACCGATGTCATGCAAAAGGCCGATATAACGGACGCGCTCCACATCCTCCTCGCTCATGCCAAGCTCTGCCGCCAGCGCGGCGGAATATTCCGACACACGCTGAGAATGTCCCTTGGTGTACTCATCCTTTGCATCGATGGTATTTACGATGGTCATGATGGTCTGCATCGTCATCTGGCGGCTCTGCAGATTCTTCTTCTCCAGCTCCGCCATAAACTCCAGATTCTGTCTGTGAATGCGGTCATATATCAGCGTCGCCACATAACATCCGCCAAAGCAGAGCACGATCAAGGCAATCTGTATCTCCGCATTTTTGCTGGACTCCAAATCCAGCTCTCCCAATGCGAATTTCCTCACGATAAAAAAGAGATTGACAACAATACTGGCAGCTCCCGTCCAGAGGATCAGCTTCGGCTGATGATAGAGAATGAGCAGGGATAAAAGCGGCAGGATATAGCTGAACACCATATAGGTGCTCCCCGTTATCATGCTGAACAGATACATGACAAAATAGCCGCACACAATCTGATAGCGCAGAGTCTCCGAATCCGGCTTTCTGTGATAGAGGAAATGACAGCATAGATTTGGCAGAATGGTGCACAATAAAAATACCGCCACATAGCCTATGCTTCGGATGCCCTTGACATACTCTCCTATGTAGCTGACAAACAATACCAATACAATGACAGTCCAACCCACCATCAGGCTGCGATTGATTTTTCCGGTCTCATTCTTCATATTGTACCCCTTATACCCGATTTGTACCCATTGTATCCGCTTTGCATTCCTTAGAGCCGCTGCATTTGTACGATGATATCATTGCCCCTTACATTGACCTGCGCCATGCTCCCCACGACTAGCGGCATCATGGGTGGCAGATGCCCCAAATCCGCATCCATCACCACGGGCACATTCCTCCTCCCCGCCGTCTCCAATACCGCATCATAGGCATTCAGCCCCATCAGCTCCTGCCCCATGCACAGCGGCCGACCGATCAAAAAGCCCTTCGTATATCGAAACCACCCTGCCTCCTCCATCTGCCACATGGCTCTGCGGATGCCGAACACATTCAGGTCACAGGCCTCCAGAAACCAGATGATCCCATCCTCCTTATAGCGCTCCAGAAAATCTCCCGTCCTGTCAAATCTGGTTCCCAAAAGATTCACCAGACAGTCCATGCAGCCGCCCAAAAGCCTGCCGCGCATCTGCACAGACCCGCCGTCCACAGGCCTTTTCCCCACAAAAGTCCGCAGTCTCCGCGCCTCCGTCACATGATAGGGCTCCAGCGGATGCTCCTCATCCTTCAGAGACTCCTTCTCCCATTTATCATACCCTGCCACCGCATCCTTCCCGCCGGTCAAAACAGCCATGGCATCGTTCAGGGAAGTATGCCATGGCTCCATGCCAAAAGCTGCCGCACAGGGGCCGTAAACCGAGGCTGTATCACACAGAGTAGCCAGCAGATAAGTAAAATTCGTATTGTCCGAATATCCCATATACCATTTGGGCGCAGCCTCCCGGATGCGCTCAAAATCCATATGGGGCAATATCTCACACATAAGCTCCCCGCCGCCGCAGGAAATCAGGCAGTCATTCGCCCCGCTGCAATAAAATTCCGTCAGCTCCGCCGCACAATTCTCAGGAGTGCTGCTGATGCCGATGCCGTCTCCCGCATAGCAGTTTTCTCCCAGCTGAATATCATAACCCAGCTTCCTGAATTTTTTTTGCGCGCTCTCAAAACCACTCCTGTAAGGTTCTGTCTGACAGCCGAAGGAGGGAGCCACAAAGCCGATTGTCCCGCCCCCGGGAAGATTTTGCGGATATCTCATACTCACCACTCCCGACTATATGCCTTCGCCCTTACAGCTCCAGCTTATCATAAATATCAAAACCGTCAAAGGTTGCAAAATAGTCCCTGGGCGTCTCCGCGCGGCGGATCAGCTCCACACTGCCGTCCTCGTGAAGCAGAAGCTCCGCAGACTTCAATTTGCCGTTATAATTATATCCCATGGCAAAGCCGTGGGCGCCGGTGTCATGGATCGCCAGATAATCGCCAATCTGAATCTCCGGCAGCTCCCTGTCGATGGCAAACTTATCGTTATTTTCACACAGGGAGCCTGTCACATCATAGATATGGTCGCAGGGCATATTTTCCTTGCCCAGCACAGTGATGTGATGATATGCGCCATACATGGCAGGGCGCATGAGATTGACCGCACAGGCATCCACACCGATGTACTCCTTGTGCGTGTGTTTTTCATGCAATACCTTTGTCACAAGATGCCCGTAAGGCCCCATCATAAAGCGCCCAAGCTCCGTGTAAATCGCCACGTCTCCCATGCCGGCGGGAACCAGGATTTCCTCATACACCTTCCGCACGCCCTCGCCGATGGCTCTGATATCATTGGGCTCCTGATCCGGTCTGTAAGGAATGCCGATGCCGCCGGACAAATTGATAAACGCAATATGCGCCCCGGTCTCCTCCTTCAATCTGACAGCCGTCTCAAACAGCGTCTTCGCCAATGTGGGATAGTATTCATTGGTCACGGTATTGCTGGCGAGGAACGCGTGGATTCCAAAATGCTCCACACCCTTTTCCTTCAAAATGCGGAAGCCCTCAAACAACTGCTCTGTGGTAAAACCGTATTTGGCGTCCCCGGGATTGTCCATGATGCTGTTGCTGATGGAAAAATACCCGCCGGGATTGTATCTGCAGCTTATGGTCTTGGGCAGATATCCGATGGTTTTCTCCAAAAATTCGATATGCGTGATATCATCCAGATTGATTGTTGCGCCGATCTTTGCCGCATAGGCAAACTCCTCCGCCGGCGTATCATTGGAGGAAAACATGATGTCCTCCCCCGAAAGCCCCATGGCATGGGACAGCATAAGCTCCGTCCTGGAGGAACAGTCACAGCCGCAACCGTACTCTCTCAGAATATTGATCAAAAAGGGATTGGGTGTGGCCTTCACCGCAAAAAACTCCTTGTAGCCCTTATTCCACGCAAAAGCCTCCCGCAGAGCCCGGGCATTGGCACGGATTCCCTTTTCATCATAAATATGAAAGGGCGTAGGGTAGGTCTTTGCAATCTCTTCAATCATTTCTTTTGTGACAAACGCTTCTTTTTTCATTTTGTATTTTACACCTTTCCGGCCGCCTCCATCACAGAAGCTGCGCCCGCATCTTTTCTCCCGTCAAAGGACTTAAATCCGCGGGAGCCACATCAAACACCGTCCTGCATCCGCTCATGCCCCGCTGGTTCATACGATAGGCCGCTCTCGCATACGCTGCCAGCACACATGCCGTAAACTCCGGGTTTGAGTCCAGCTTTAAGCTGTACTCAATCACATGATTGTGCTCCCCGTCCTTCCCTGTCCTGCCGGTGCGGAGCACAAAGCCCCCATGGGGAATCCCCGCATGCTCCCGCAAAAGCTCCTCCTCTGAAATAAAATGTACAGTGGTGTCATAATCCGCAAAATAATTGGGCATATTCTTGATCTCCGCCTCAATCCTGTCCAGATCCGCGCCTTCCTCCGCCACCACAAAACACTCTCTGGTGTGCTTCTGTCTGGTGGAAAGCTGAGGATTCTCACAGGCGCGCACGGACGCTAGCGCCTCGTCCACAGGGATTGTATACTGCTTCGCATTCTTCACCCCGGCAATCCTTCGGATGGCATCGGAATGTCCCTGACTCACGCCCTTGCCCCAGAAGGTATAATCGTTTCCGTCTCTTAAGATTGCGTTGGCATACAATCTGTTCAGGGAAAACATCCCCGGATCCCAGCCCACGGAAATCATGGCAATCTTTCCGGCTTCTTTGGCGGAGGCATCCACCCTCGCAAAATGCTCCGGGATTTTGGCATGTGTATCAAAACTGTCCACCACATTAAAAAGCTTTGCATACTCCGGCGTCTGCTCCGGCAAATCCGTAGCCGAGCCGCCGCAGAGTATCAACACATCCAGCTTATCCCGCATATCCGTAAGCGCATCCGCAGAATACACCGTCACGCCGCTCACCGTCTTCACGCTCTCCGGAGCTCTGCGGGTAAACACCCCGACCAGCTCCATATCATCGTTTTGAGCCACAGCGCACTCCACGCCCCTGCCCAGATTACCATATCCCAATATTCCAATCCTCATCTTCCCGTCTCCTCCTGATTTATATTCTCAATCTGCCAGTCGATAGGCTCCACGCCTCTCTCCTTCAAAAACTCATTCGTCCTGCTGAAGGGTCTGCTTCCAAAAAATCCCCTGTATGCGGAGAGCGGGCTCGGATGCGGCGCCTCCAGTATCAGATGGTTTGGATTGTTCAGCATACTTTTTTTGCTCTGCGCGGGCTTGCCCCACAGAATAAACACAATGGGTCTGTCCTGCGTATTCAGCGCGCGGATTGCCGCGTCGGTAAACTCCTCCCAGCCCTGCCCGTGATGGGAATTTGCCCGGTGCGCCCGCACGGTCAGCACGGTGTTGAGCATCAGCACTCCCTGCCTGGCCCATTTTACCAGATACCCGTTATCGGGAATATAACATCCCAGATCATCCTGCAGTTCCTTATAGATATTGACTAACGAAGGGGGAATCTCCACCCCGGGCTTTACCGAAAAGCAAAGCCCGTGCGCCTGTCCGGGCTCGTGATAGGGATCCTGCCCGATGATCACCACCTTCACCTCGCCCAGCGGCGTCATGTGAAAGGCATTAAAAATATCGTCCGAGGGAGGAAAGACCTGCGTGGTATTATACTCATGGCTCACAAATTTGTATAATTGCGCGTAATATGGCTTCCGAAACTCCGCCTGCAGCGGCACAAGCCAGTCATTGTCAATCATCATAATCTCACCGCCACCCCCTGTTCCCGCAAATATGCCTTTACCTGTCGAATCTCCAGCTCTTTATAATGAAACAGGGATGCGGCCAGGGCAGCCTCCGCCCCCGCATCCGCAAGAGCCTCCTTAAAATGCTCCAGCCGGCCTGCGCCGCCCGAGGCAATGACAGGAATTTTCACCGCATCAGCCACCGCCTTCGTCAGCTCGATATCGTACCCTTCTTTGGTGCCGTCCCCGTCCATACTGGTGAGCAGGATTTCCCCGGCTCCCAGCCGCTCCGCTTTCACCGCCCATTCCACGGCGTCCATATCCATGTCCACACGGCCGCCGTTTTTGTATACCGTCCAGCCGCTGCCGTCCGCCCGCCTTTTGGCGTCGATGGCCACCACCACACACTGGCTGCCGAACTTATCCGCCGCGTCGCCAATCAGCCTCGGGTTCATGATAGCGGCTGAGTTGACGGATATCTTGTCCGCCCCCTCCCGCAAAATCGCCTTAAAATCTTCCACGGTGCGGATGCCGCCGCCCACCGTGAATGGGATAAACACCCTGCTCGCCACCTCCCGCACCCATGCAAGCTGCGTGGAGCGGCTGTCCGCGGAAGCCGTGATATCCAGAAACACCACCTCGTCCGCACCGGCCTTGTCATAAGCCGCCGCCACGTCCGCAGGGTCTCCTGCATCCCGCAGATTCACGAAATTGACGCCCTTTACCACCCGTCCGTCCTTCACATCCAGACAGGGAATGATCCTCTTTGTATGCATAATCTCAGCCCCGCCCTTCCTTTGTCACTCCGGCAAAATTGCGCAATATCCTAAGCCCTGCGTCAGAGCTTTTCTCCGGGTGGAACTGACAGGCAAAAAGCCTGCCCTTCTCCACTGCCGCATGGATCAAAGTACCGTATTTTGTGGACGCCGTCACCACCTCTTCCTCATCCGCACGCAGATAATAGGAATGCACGAAATAGACATAACTGTCCTCAGGCAGCCCCTGAAACAATCTGCCCGGATGCGGAAAATGCAGATTATTCCATCCGATATGAGGCACCTTCAATCCGCCGTCCCCGGGAATCCTGAGTATCCTTCCCTTCAAAAGACCGAGTCCCTCCACGCCCGGGCTCTCCTCGCTCTCCTCGAACATCAGCTGCAGCCCCAGACAAATCCCCAGAAAGGGAATCTGCCTGTCGGCGCATTCACGGATTATCGGAACCAGCCCATACTCCCTCAGTTTCCTCATAGCATCACCGAACGCGCCCACTCCCGGCAAAATTACACCGTCCGCCGAGAGGATTGCCTCCCCGTCTCTGGTGATGACCGTCTCCTCACCCAGATACTGCAGCGCCTTCTCCACGCTCTTGATATTCCCCGCATCGTAATCAATGATTGCAATCATGATTCTATTGGCCTCCGTTATTCTCCGGGAATTGCTTTTCCTCCGGCAGCATATGGGGCAGCTCCACTACCCCCGAGGATGCTTCGTCCGAATGATATCCCTGACCCTGCGCTATGGCAGTCACCAGCTTTGTATACTCCACATCGTCCGGCTCCGCTGCAATCTCCAGCGCCTGCGCTTCCGTCAGACCGTATTTATTCTGCAGGATATCCAACATCTGTCCATAGACCGCACTGACTTCTCCCTCCGCGTTCCATTGAACTGCGTACTCATAGAGCTGTGCATAATCCTTCACGGACTGGATCAGGATATCCAGCGCCTCCGCCTCGGCGCCTTCGCCGCTGAACAGCTCATACTCTCTCATCCAGAGCCTGATACGCAGGATACTCTCCGACTTTCCGAACATCACCTGCTCGCTCTCATTCAGCGTTCTGCCATACAGCTCCTGATAGCAGGTCTCGTAATCCTCCTGATAATAGGCTTTTCTGGCATTGCGCTTCACCGTGAAATCTCCGCCCAGATTCACCAGCAGCAAGATCACAAACAGCACGGTAACGCACGTCAGGACAATGGGCATCAGCTGCTTGACGGGAAGCTTCTTTTTGGGACCCTTGGGAACATCCTCCCTGGGCTTTTTCTCCTTGGGAGGCTTCTTCGCCTTCTTGGCCTTCTTGCCGCCCTCCTCGTCTCCTTCGCCCTCATTCTCAGCGTCCTCTGCTCCGGCTTTCCCCTTCTTGGGCTTCTTCGCCTTCTTGCCCTTCTTGCCTTTTTTGCCTGGCTCCTCTTTATCCATCTCCGCCAGAATATTCTTATTTTCATCAGAGAGAGGGATATCCTCCGTTCCCTTCTCCTTCTGCTCCTCTTCCTCGTCCTCATCCTCTTCGGTCAGGAAATCCAGAATTTTGGCAAACAGTCCCTTTTTCTTCCCGCCCGCCACATCTGCAGCGTCAGCAATATCGGCCTCTCCATGATCGTCGCTAAACTCCAGCAAGTCATCGATAGCCGACATGTCCACGGAGAGGGCATCCTCCATGGCGGCGCCGTCCTCATTCAGAGCAGACTGCTCCTGCGCTTCGGGAACGGGAACCGCATCCTGCAGCTCCTCCTGAGGTTTTCCGGCCTTTTTCGCAAGCTTCTCAGCCTTTTTAGCCTCTTTTTTTGCCTCCTTCGCCGCCTTCTTTGCAGCCGCCTTCTCCTCTTTCAGCCGCTTTTTCTCCAATGCCTTCCGCTGACGCTCGCTCAGCCCGTCGGGATTCTCCTCTGCCTCCGGATTCTGAGCCGCGGCCTCACCCACACCCGGATTCTCCTGATTTTCAGCCAAAATATCATCCAGCGCCTCATTGTTGTCCGACTTCTGAAGCATGTCATGGATATCCTGCAATTCGCTGTTATCCGCCTCCTTCAGCAGATTCATCAAGTCCTCGTCGCTGATGTCGGGAGCCGCTTCCTCCGACTGCGGTTCCGTCCGGTTTGCCTGCAGCGCCTGCTCCACATCCTCCTCGGACATGCCGCCAAGTTCTCCCGCTTCCGGCATGACATCGCCGCCATCCGGCTCTTCCACGCTCAAAATATCGCCCAAATCAGGCAGTTTGCTCACACTCGAAACTTCCTCCATCTCAGGCAATTCAGCCTCGCTCGCAGCTTCCTCCATCTCAGGCAATTCAGCCACACTTGCAGCTTCCTCCGCCTCAGGCAATTCAGCCTCGCTCAGAGCTTCCTCCGCCTCAGGCAATTCAGCCTCGCTCAGAGCTTCCTCCGCCTCAGGC
>N._stephensi_711_cecum__coassemble_35_pt1 | contig 38144 bp, 31 predicted proteins | sample N__stephensi_711_cecum__metabat2_high_PE_008 | metagenome-assembled genome bin N | reverse complement strand
CGGAGGTTGTGACGATTATGATGAGTTTATTTGATGATGAACGGATTATGAAAACTTATGCGAAAGATATTGAGAAAGAAACCGCTAGAAAAAAAGCAAAATTAATGTTGAGTAATGGAAGAATAACGATACAAGAAATGCCCGTATTTTTTCCAGAGTTTACAGAGGAAGAGGTTAGGGAAATTGAAGCCGAGGTTATGCAGTTAGCATAATCAAAGAACAATTTAATATCAAAGTAACAGCGTAAAGGCGCATGGAAACAGTAAAATGTAAACCATGCGCCTTTTTTGCGCCCAAAAGGAGGAACATGAGCGACAACATTCAGACCAACACCACAGGGCGATTAACGCCCTGTTTGCAAAAGAAGATTGATAAGACAACTTACTTAGTCGAGGTACATTTCAATGACAAAAGCACCCAAAGCGTGGAGGATAAATTAAGGCGTGTCATTCTCCATGACCTAAAGCATGGGAAACAGGGCAAAACAAGAAAAAGTGATGAAAAATGATGAATAAGTCCTTGACAAGTTGCAACAGGCAGGGCGGCCTTGTACGCTTTGATGAACCGCTCAAAACCTTCCACATCCTCCGCATCAGGCTGCACGGTACTGCCTCTCTGCCCTGCAAAAATCTTGTGATCCAGATAGTCCGCCAGACTCTCACCTTTTTCACGCTCCCGCATATAGGCCGCCAGAACTGCCATGCCCCAAGGTCCGCCTTCACCGGCAGTATCCATTACCGTCACCGGCACATTCAAAGCGGCAGCCAGCATCCGCTGTCCCACCACAGGCGTTTTAAAAAGTCCGCCGTGACCCATGAGGATATCCACTCTCACATGCTCCCTTTTTATAAGAATATCATTGCCCGCCTTCAGGGCAGCAAGCGCACTGTAAAGATGCGTCCGCATGAAATTGGCCAGTGTAAAACGGGCGTCCGGCATACGGACAAAAAGCGGCCTGCCCTCATTCAGTCCCACCACAGGCTCGCCGGAAAAGAAATTATAGGCTAAAAGGCCTCCACAGTCGGCATCCGCCTCCAGCGCTTTGCGATAGAGATTCCCATAGAGGGCATCCCTGTCTATCTGCATGCCGAAGGTTTCCGCAAATTCCTCAAAAAGCTTCACCCACGCATTCAAATCGGAGGTGCAGTTGTTGCAGTGTACCATGGCCACGGGCATCCCGTCGGGCGTCGTCACCATATCAATCTCCTCATACACACCGGAGAGCTCTTTCTCCAATACTACCATAGAAAAGACAGACGTCCCCGCCGACACATTACCTGTGTGTACGCGCACGGCATTGGTGGCTGTCATTCCCGTGCCTGCGTCCCCCTCGGGCGGACACATGGGAACGCCCGGCTGCAAAGCGCCTGTAGGATCCAGAAGCTTCGCCCCCTCCGCACTCAGCACACCGCCTTGTTCCCCGGCACTCAGCACCCGGGGCAGAAGCTCTTCCAGCATCCATGGAAAGTTTTTTTCCGCAATCAATTCCTGAAACTGCCCCAGCATCTCTGCATCATAATTACCGGTTCGGGAATCGATGGGAAACATGCCAGAGGCCTCTCCCACACCCAAAACCTTCTCTCCTGACAGCTTCCAGTGGATATACCCGGCCAGCGTTGTCAGAAAGGCTATATCCTTCACATGCTCCTCTCCGTTTAAAATCGCCTGATAGAGATGCGCGATGCTCCATCTCTGGGGTATGTTAAAATGAAATGCCTGCACCAGTTTCCCGCATGCCTCCTCCGTCATGGTGTTGCGCCATGTACGGAAGGGAACCAATAATTTCCCCTCTCTGTCAAAAGCCATGTAACCATGCATCATCCCGGAAAATCCCATGGCGCCAATCCGGGTCAGCGGCACATCATACTTTGTCTGTACATCCTCGGCGAGATTTTTATAACAATCCTGCAGACCCGTCCAAATATCTTCCATGGAGTAAGTCCAGATATTGCCCTCCAGACGATTCTCCCACTCATGGGTCCCCATGGCAATGGGCTCATGCTCTGACCCGATGAGCACAGCCTTAATTCTCGTAGAACCAAATTCTACACCCAAAACAGTACTGCCGTACTGCAGCTCTCTCTTTATCCTCTCATGCATCATGATACCTCCTGCTGTATCTGCTCTCAGTATAGATATCTTATATTTTGTTGTCAATGCATCTTTTCTATCACTTTTCTATCCATGTCCTGTTAGCATATTATCCGGCATGACGCATAAATTGAAATGAAAGCTTAATCCTGACAAGGTGATTCTATTTTGAAAAAGCGTCCCTCTCTCTCCCCGCGTCAGCTGCTGCTCTATGCCGCCATACTCCTGCTTTTCACCGCCCTCATCCTGTTTCTCTTCGGACATCGCAGAGACGAAAAGCAATTTACCAATCTGACCCATGACCTGTTTGTGGAACAAATGACCTCCAACACATTGAATATGCACTATACACTGGCCTTCCCGGAAGACTTCGGGATCTATGACTACAAGCCCGTCCTCCCCGGCTACAGCGCCGACAGCGACCGCGCCGCACAGGCGTCTCTGGATAAGACCCTGCGCGAGCTGGCAAAAATCCGCCCGGATAAGCTGAATACGGAGGACGCCTACACCTACGAGCTGCTGATGCGCAAGCTGGAAAACTCCCAAAATCTGAATGAATTTACCCTCTACCAGACGCCGCTGTCCCCCTCCTCCGGTATGCAGTCTCAGCTACCCATTCTGCTGGCGGAATATACCTTTCGGAACCGCCGGGATGTGGAGGACTATCTCGCCCTGCTGGATCAGACAGACACCTACCTCGCCTCCCTGCTTGCCTTCGAGCAGGAAAAGGCCTCTGCGGGGTTGTCCATGTCCACCTACTCTCTCCGTCAGGTCAAGAACCAATGTGACACTATTGTCGCAAAAGATACCTTGGAAGAGGGCAATCATTTCCTACAGTCCACTTTTAAGGAACGCCTGATCCCCCTGATACAGGACGGCAGTCTCTCCGCCAAAGAAGCAGAGAAATATGTCCAACAGAATGACCGCCTCCTGCGCACCGTCGTGCAGCCCGCATATGAGGCTCTGGCGGACGGACTGTTCCTTCTGGAGGACAGCAACGGCGTCCCGCCGCTCCCCACCGGGCTGTGCTCCCGTCCCGACGGAAAGGAATACTATCAATATCTGCTTATCTCCCAGACCGGTTCCTACCGCCCCGTAGATGAGGTCAAAGCCCTGCTGCTGGAGAATATGCAGACTGAATACAAAGCACTCTGCGCCATGATACAGGAGCATCCCGACCTGACCGGACGGCTCAAGACCGGTTCCTACGCGGAACTCCCCTGCGCAGATGCCGACGCCATGCTGGCGGATCTGCAAAAAAGGATGCAGCAGGACTTTCCCCTGCTGCCGGACTGTGACGCGATGGAGACCTCCTCGCTTCCCCATGTGCAGGTAAAAAGCGTTTCCCGCGACCTACAGGAATACTGCGCGCCCGCCTTTTATCTCACAGCTCCGCTGGACGATACCGACAGCAATGTCATATATATCAACCAAAAGAACGCTCCCTCCGGGCTGGAGCTCTACACTACCCTGGCTCACGAAGGCTATCCCGGGCACCTCTATCAGACCGTATACCACAATCGGGATTTCCTGAACCGGGACGAAAACAAGGTGCGGCAGCTTCTGGGGTATGGCGGCTATCTGGAAGGCTGGGCGCTCTATGTGGAATTTTACGGCTATGACTATGCGACACAGCTTTTACAGGAACAGGGGCGACAGGAAGACGCCCTGTGTGTCCAATTGGAAAAACATAACCGCAGCCTGGTTCTGTGCCTGTACTCCACGCTGGACATCATGATCCACTATGACAATGCCTCCCGGGAAGATATCGCGGCATTTCTGCAGGACTTCGGCATCCACAGCGCCACCGCTGTCAATACCGTCTACAATTACATAGCTGACGAACCCTGCAATTACCTGAAATATTATCTTGGCTATCTGGAAATCCTGGAACTGAAAGAGACTGCCCGAACCCGCTGGCAGAGCGAATACAATGACTACGACTTCCACTGCTTCCTGCTGGATGCCGGACCCTCGGATTTTACTACACTCTCCGCGCTTTTGGATTGACAAAACATGGAATTGGTTCTATGATGACTTCGATACAAATTATTCTATCGAGGATATCCTATGGAACAATTACTTTTCAGCCTAAACGCCACCATACCGGTATTTCTTGTGATGGTCATCGGCTATATGATCAGACGGCTGGGCATGGTAGACGAACCTTTTGTCAAAACTTTGAATCAATTCAATTATAAAGTTACGCTCCCGGTACTGCTGTTTAAGGACATTGCTGAATCGGATTTCTATAGCGTCTGGGACACGAAATATGTACTCTACTGTTTTCTGGTTACTTTGACAAGCATCGCGGCCATCTGGACAATTGCGGGACTTTTTTATAAAAACAAAGCCCTGCTGGGCGAACTTATTCAGGCCTCCTATCGGAGCAGCGCCGCGGTGCTTGGCATTGCATTCATCCAAAATATCTATGGCAATTCCGGTATGGCGCCCCTGATGATCATCGGCACCGTGCCTTTGTATAATGTTGCCGCCGTGCTGGTGCTGTCCTTCACTGGCCCTGCAGCCCACGGATTGGACAGGGACTCTCTCAAAAAAGCTTTCAAGGACATCCTGACCAACCCCATCATCATCGGCATCGCGCTCGGCATGCTCGTGTCCGCCTGCGGGCTCCGATTTCCTTTTATTGTCACCAAGACCATCGGCAACATCTCCGTGCTTGCCACACCCCTGGCGCTTCTGGGACTGGGCGCGGGCTTTGAGGGCAGAAAAGCCCTGAAACAAATCCCGCCCACCGCGGCGGCATCCTTTTTAAAGCTCATTGCCCTGCCCGCACTGTTTCTGCCCCTTGCCGTCTATATGGGCTTTACTCAGGAAAAACTGGTGGCCATCCTGATCATGCTGGGCTCCCCCACCACTGTGAGCTGCTATATCATGGCCAAAAACATGGGACACGAGGGAACGCTGACCTCCAGCGTGGTGGTGGCAACCACTTTCTTAAGCTCCATCACCCTCACAATCTGGCTGTTTGTACTGAGGAGTATGGGAATGATTTGATTTATATGGTTTTATTTATGCGGTCTGCACCATAAAATGTAATATACTTCTCTACATATTGAGGCCGACATGAATATTTTTCTCCATCTTTCTGATATTATTATTCCACTGATCATTTTCTTTGTTGTCAGCTATGGTCTGGCATCCAGAGTAAAAGTCTACGAGAGCTTTCTGCGCGGCGCCAAAGACGGTCTGAAAATCGTGGTGGACATTGTTCCCACCCTCATTGGACTTTTAACGGCAGTGGGCATACTGCGCGCCTCCGGCTTTTTTGAACTGCTGGGCAATCTGCTGGGTTCTGTCACAGAACGAGTCGGTCTGCCCGCCCAGCTCGTCCCCCTGCTTATCGTCAAGCTTTTCTCCTCCTCCGCAGCCACCGGGCTGGTGCTGGATATTTTTAAGACAAACGGCCCCGATTCCTATGCCGGAACCGTGACCTCCATCCTCATGAGCTGCACCGAGACGGTATTTTACACGATGAGCGTCTACTTTCTGGCGGCGAAGGTAACAAAAACCAGATATACCCTGACGGGAGCGCTGTTGGCGACACTGGCGGGGACGGTGGCAAGCGTGGTGTTGGCGGGGTGGATGTGAGATGTGATAACGTGCTGGTTTCTTTTAGCCAATGCACGAAAACAGATGGACTATAAACCTCTTTGCTATGTCCTTAGATACTTCCGTGAGGAACATGATTACAAGCGTTTATTTCCGCTTTTAATCTATACCTCTGCGCAAGAGGTGACAATGGCTTTCTGGAATCCCTTCTGGAAATGCTTGACAAGAATTTATAACTTCATCTGATTTATCCGTCTGAGCTCCCTTTATGACCTCAAAATCTCGAAAATGCTTACATATAAGACAGGCGGCAATTTTTATCATTTTCTTCATACCTCCACATGCAAACAATCTCTTCCTGATATGCGCATCTGTCCAAAAACTATACGCATTATTCAAAATCAACTTACTCTTATAAACCCATTTTTGTCCACAGCTTTATAAAGCAATGGTACCCCTCATATTCATCATAATTTTCCAATTCAAAGCAGTCAAGCCAAATACCATATTCCTCATCCGGCTCAGCAATAGCCACCTTAATTTCTTCTATCTGTTTATCAGACAAGTTAGACTTTCTTGCCATCTTCTATTTCAATCCACACTTCCGCATGGGAAGTGACTCAAGCGGCAGAAATGCTTTTAACAATTTTCAGCAATTTCAATTCACACTTCCGCATGGGAAGTGACGATAATAAGATGCAGATTTTCCCAGATTGATCGTATTTCAATCCACACTTCCGCATGGGAAGTGACCCCATTGTGCCGCAACATGTCAAATCATCACCGAATTTCAATCCACACTTCCGCATGGGAAGTGACGATGTTTGGCTATGGCACGAAAAAGTATAGTTTTATTTCAATCCACACTTCCGCATGGGAAGTGACCGAGGAAATAACACAATATATCGACGTTCGCCGATTTCAATCCACACTTCCGCATGGGAAGTGACAAATGCGGGTACCCACACTTTGGGCACGCTACCCAATTTCAATCCACACTTCCGCATGGGAAGTGACGCTGTACAGTGGTATGCCCGGTCGTCTTTACGGTAATTTCAATCCACACTTCCGCATGGGAAGTGACGAGAAGGATGCAGTAGAAAAGGATGCAGTAGAGCAATTTCAATCCACACTTCCGCATGGGAAGTGACGTGATTCAGTACCAGGCATTTCACGATGAGTACGTATTTCAATCCACACTTCCGCATGGGAAGTGACGTTAAATTCATTAACACACACGACGATACATTTATTTCAATCCACACTTCCGCATGGGAAGTGACGGCCAGAGACCAGAGGGAGGCCGGGAGTCTCGTACATTTCAATCCACACTTCCGCATGGGAAGTGACGTATATCTTAATATATATGGCGCATTTGATATCATTTCAATCCACACTTCCGCATGGGAAGTGACGATTATTATATCATTATACGGCAATATAATATTGATTTCAATCCACACTTCCGCATGGGAAGTGACAGAAGTGCTTAATCATCAGCCATGCACCATTATGATTTCAATCCACACTTCCGCATGGGAAGTGACATGAACAACAGATAGGTCTTTCGTAACATACTTGAATTTCAATCCACACTTCCGCATGGGAAGTGACAGTCGTTTCGGACATATTCAGACATCACTTAAAGATTTCAATCCACACTTCCGCATGGGAAGTGACTATGGCGCCGCTGGGACGATCATATTTCCCAACGAATTTCAATCCACACTTCCGCATGGGAAGTGACTGACACGGGAACTGTGACGCGCGAGCCTGATTTAACGATTTCAATCCACACTTCCGCATGGGAAGTGACCCGAATGCAGTCGGCGCATATTTAATATTGATGATTTCAATCCACACTTCCGCATGGGAAGTGACGGGGTTTGCCGATAAGCTCAAGGATTGGATTAAAGATTTCAATCCACACTTCCGCATGGGAAGTGACGGACGGCGGAGGCCAATTAAGGAGCTTATTGATATTTCAATCCACACTTCCGCATGGGAAGTGACCCGAATGCAGTCGGCGCATATTTAATATTGATGATTTCAATCCACACTTCCGCATGGGAAGTGACTGACGAGTCCGCAAAAGTGGAAGATATCTTTACAATTTCAATCCACACTTCCGCATGGGAAGTGACTTTCCTCCCATTCGTTTTGTTTTGTGACTAATTGAATTTCAATCCACACTTCCGCATGGGAAGTGACTGGTATCGCTGTCCAAAAATTCATAATCCGTGATATTTCAATCCACACTTCCGCATGGGAAGTGACTCCATTGTCGCCAATCGTATAGCCGGACATCTTAATTTCAATCCACACTTCCGCATGGGAAGTGACCGCAGCCGGCAGGATATCACTGTAGCGCATCGAGCATTTCAATCCACACTTCCGCATGGGAAGTGACGGAGAGCAGCACAGAATTTCTCCAGAGACTACATATTTCAATCCACACTTCCGCATGGGAAGTGACATCCTCCTGCCCAGCCACCGTAACGGCTCCAACGATTTCAATCCACACTTCCGCATGGGAAGTGACGGCTTGGACACCACTAACACTTGATCTCCCAACCAATTTCAATCCACACTTCCGCATGGGAAGTGACGCCCCTAACCTCTTCTCATGCTCCGTAAGCGTTGTATTTCAATCCACACTTCCGCATGGGAAGTGACATAATGCGCAGACCGAGTTGATTTCTGATTCTAAGATTTCAATCCACACTTCCGCATGGGAAGTGACTTCGTAAATTCTACTCCTACAATCCTCCATATCATTTCAATCCACACTTCCGCATGGGAAGTGACCAAACAAATTTAACAAATTTGGGAACAAAATATATTTCAATCCACACTTCCGCATGGGAAGTGACGGCGAAGCGTTGGAGGGAATGTGGCAGTCTGCCAATTTCAATCCACACTTCCGCATGGGAAGTGACGATTGCAACTGATCAACCGACATGCCACTTTGAATTTCAATCCACACTTCCGCATGGGAAGTGACTGCTGGCGGCTTCTATGGTGTCTGGGGTAAAGGGATTTCAATCCACACTTCCGCATGGGAAGTGACAGCGATAGAGGATAATGCGACATCGGCTAATTTGTCATTTCAATCCACACTTCCGCATGGGAAGTGACAGGTTTATATCGGTCAAACAACACATACACCAGAATTTCAATCCACACTTCCGCATGGGAAGTGACGTTTTACATACATTGCAGACGCGGTTGAGATTATTATTTCAATCCACACTTCCGCATGGGAAGTGACCGTAGCAATCAACGTCATGAGTGGTGGCAATAGTATTTCAATCCACACTTCCGCATGGGAAGTGACCATTGATATACGTCTTGGCCACATCAGCAAAATAGATTTCAATCCACACTTCCGCATGGGAAGTGACTCGGCAGCATTGCCCCGCGGTCTACCATTGCCTATTTCAATCCACACTTCCGCATGGGAAGTGACGTCTTCTGGCGACATCTTGGAAATCTCATCCAGTATTTCAATCCACACTTCCGCATGGGAAGTGACAAACACGCCGATAGCAGCGACGTGCAAAAGGTATATTTCAATCCACACTTCCGCATGGGAAGTGACAGCTGATGAGTCTGGCAGCGAAAAGGCTGCAGGGATTTCAATCCACACTTCCGCATGGGAAGTGACTTCGGGAAAGTGCTCAATGGCAAGCTTGAGTGGCTATTTCAATCCACACTTCCGCATGGGAAGTGACGGTAGCATTTTTAAAACGGTCAACACGCATTTTGTAATTTCAATCCACACTTCCGCATGGGAAGTGACGAAAAATCCTTTAATCAAGGCAATGATTATCACCCTATTTCAATCCACACTTCCGCATGGGAAGTGACCCTTGCAAGTGTTTCACATTGTTAGAGTAGCAATATTTCAATCCACACTTCCGCATGGGAAGTGACCTAATTTACAGTAATAAAAGGGAGATTATAATAATATTTCAATCCACACTTCCGCATGGGAAGTGACATAGGCTTTACAGCCTGATTTATAGGGTTTTATCAATTTCAATCCACACTTCCGCATGGGAAGTGACATTTTGGTGTTACCCGCCACATTTAACAATTCAAAATTTCAATCCACACTTCCGCATGGGAAGTGACGGCGTGCATCATCATGACGGTGATCGCGTTGGTGATTTCAATCCACACTTCCGCATGGGAAGTGACGGTTCAGCAAGGGCAGACTGGATTAACGGCTTTATGATTTCAATCCACACTTCCGCATGGGAAGTGACCATATATCCTGCTTGGGACACTGTGCCCTTCAGGTATTTCAATCCACACTTCCGCATGGGAAGTGACTTAAAGCAGATGGGCGAAAGCCAAGCGGAGATCGAATTTCAATCCACACTTCCGCATGGGAAGTGACAATCCTTCCGATCATCCAATTCATAAATAAACGATTTCAATCCACACTTCCGCATGGGAAGTGACGCGGCACCCAGTATCTTCCCAGATGATCTCTGCCTATTTCAATCCACACTTCCGCATGGGAAGTGACTCAGCAATCTTCAAATAAATTGGATAGACGTACTATTTCAATCCACACTTCCGCATGGGAAGTGACGTCAGCAATCTTCAAATAAATTGGATAGACGTACTATTTCAATCCACACTTCCGCATGGGAAGTGACAGCAAACATAGACAAAAACATCTCTTATATTTTGTCTAAATTTAATAAATAATACTATTTTCCAATATCAACTACTTCACCTAAAACTATGATAAATATCAATTTGACAATTATTGTACCCTATTCTCAGTGCGAACCAATCATATCTTTTATGTATGTATCTGATTCGCACTATAAAATGAGTACTCCTTCCTGCTCAAATGTCTGCTTTATTCCATAGTGCTCTATTTTGCTTTTATATTGATTTCCCAGATAGTAAAAGCGCAAGCTATCCTTCTTCTCGTCTATAAGCTCTAACAATTGTGTTTTCAACAGTTTGCATTGACCCGAATCTAAAATACACTCAAACACTGAATTTTGCACCCGCTGCCCATAGTTCACACATTGCTTTGCCACTTTACGCAAGCGGGCTTTCCCCTTGCTGTCCCCTGTATTCACATCATAAGTAATCAATACAAGCATACCGTTTCTTCCTCACTTCCACATAAAAGGCGGATAACCGTCAATATCTCCCCGCAGATGTCTGGCAAGCAACAAAGCCTGAACATGCGGCACCAGTCCCCAACATATCTTTTCCTGCAAATAAGGGTGTGTCATCGGTTCCCGTTTATGTTCCTGCCATGCAGTGATAAATTTCTTCCGCCCGTCTTCCGTGAATTCTACCGCTCCGCTTTCAGAGACCTGCAAATGTTCTTTTCGCATCTGCCGATTATTGATAAGCGTTAGAACAAAGCGGTCAACCAATACAGCCCGCAGCTCCTCCATCAAATCAAGCGCCAGAGATTTTCGTCCCGGGCGATCCCGATGCAGAAATCCCACATAGGAGTCTAGTCCCACACCCTCCAATGCATGTGCACAGTCATTTGCCAGAAGCGTATAACCGAAAGACAACATCGCATTTACATTATCCAAAGGCGGCCGCTTATTCCTTCCATTGAACGGAAAAATATCCTTTTGGTTTAGAATCATTTCATCAAAAATTCCAAAATACAGAGAAGCGCATTCTCCTTCCAATCCCCGCAGCGAATCCAAATCTTCTTCCTGCTTTATTTTATCCAAGGCATCTCTCAGATACTGAATCGCACTTCGGCACCGTCCCGCATCCACTTGCAGCGGGTGGTCTCGCAAGGTTCTGTCTATACTCCATCTGCAATTAAATACCTTACCCAAAATAAAGTTTCGGGCTATCAGACAACTGTCTTCCTTGTGGTCGGAAATTCGATACTGCTGTTTTCTCAAAAGCACATTTCCCTGATTTTCACCGACTACTCTGCACAAAAATCTTCCAAAAGGATTAAAAAACGTCAGATTGATACCTCTTTTCGCACACGCCCCCATAAAAGCCGGCGTTGCGCCATGATAGGTAAAACAGACAATACTCTCCAACGTATGCAGCGGAAACTGCCCTGCTTTCTGCTTCGCAATCTCCACACATACCGTTTCCCCTTCCAGAGATAAAAATGCATTTTCGGTCGTGATATATAAGGTGTTCAACAATTTACGCATACTATTCCCCCGACAGATTGTCCTCTATATAGAAGGCCACCGATTTGCTTTTGCTCAGCCTCGGCACACAGATTTCTTTTAGGGAACATGCATTGCATCCTTTATGCGGCTTTACTTTCGGCGTATATCCCTTCTTCCACAAATCATGCATTTCCTCTGCCATGTCATACACCCTGTTTCGCAAAGCATCTGTAAACTCTACCGTTTTTCTCCTATGGTTTTCCCCGTAAAACAAACTTCCACAGGGTATATGACACAGTAACATTTCCTCCAGACAAATCGCCTGACCGCACAGCTGCAGCTCATCCGCATCATTCTCTTTCGGCAGTCCTTTTTTGTATTCAATCGGATAAGGTTCCCAAAGTCCTTCATAAGAAAAGAGAGGAACGCCCTGCGGAGACTTATGGAATTCCACTACGTCACAGATTCCGGACATACCCAGCTTTGCCGACTTGATATTCAGTCCTCTCGTAATCAGCAGATCTCCTCTCTTTTCGATTCGGTCTTTATCATGGGCGACTTTATGAAACAAATGACCGTCTATTGTTCGCTCATTCTCAGCCCACTGCTGCTCGACATGAATCAGCGCCCACTGCCTTCTGCAATACGCAAAGTGCTGCAATCCGGAAAGCATCAAATAATCGTCCTCTTGATACATGCCTATATTCCCTCAATGACTTCCGGTTCCAACTCAGGAAGCGGTTCCACGCAAATCTCATAGTCCTCCACCGAACTGGGTACTAAAACACCTTCTTTTAAGCTAATCTTCAGAGAATCATGTACTTTCGCAGCAGAATACTGCCCGATTTTATTATTGTGTTTCCACCAATATACCGAAACCACTTCCATACTGCCGTCCGGTCTTGCCGAGGACGCATCGTTGATAAAAAGTGTGCGAAGCGCCTCTTTCAGCAATTCGGCATCCTCCTCCGAGAAACCGGTCTTCTCAGCCAGCTGCACATTGACGGAACCTTTGATTCGATACAGTCCGAACTCTACAAAATGCTTTGTTCCCATGGTATCGGAACTTTTGCCCTCCGCGGGTTCGCTGTTGACGCTCTTTGTAATCTGCATACTGTTGATATCAACCGGGGAACAGCTCACCGCCTGATGAATGGAAACAGGACCCCTGACCCCCACAGAAACTCCGTCCTTTTTATCCTTGCTCTTAAATGCAAACACCTGCCCGAAAGTGCGTACATCAATCCATTTTTCACATGCCTTCTTTGCATATTCGTCATTGGACTGATAGTTGGTAATATTTCCTGCCGCTCTTTCGCTCAAGGAAGAATATCCGTCGTCGCTGCGTTCCGCCGACTGCACGAAAATAGACTCTCCCATATCCTGCAGACGATTTCTAATTTTCCTCTTAATGCATACATCCGATATTTCTCCCTGTCCCGCATAGGTGGTTCTGGGGCGGTTTCCATTCAGAGGGTCTCCGTTGGGATTGGCATTCGCCACCTTGACCAATACGGTAAAATCAATCTTATTCTGCAAGCTACTCATTTTCCTGTACCTCCTTTGTCTCCTCTGTGGTATCTTTTTTTGTCTGATTTAATTCAGCTCTTTGCAGATAATAGCCCAAAAGATAAGTTTCTTTCAGCTCCTGATTCATCCGTTCCGCATCCTCATCACGGAACGCGAGAACAATTTCGCTGATCATCTTTCGATAATATTCCCTGGCTCCCGGTTTTAATTTTTGGAAATAGGGGTTCAGCAGACCGTCCAGTATTTTCCATGTCTGCATCGGATGATTGACATAAACGGACTGAAGCCGGATTGCATTGGGATCGCGTGATTCCGCTCTGTCATAGGTCATCCGTTCCACCTTTTCGCAAACTGCCAGCAGTCTTCCAAACAAATAACTCCTGTCGTGGTTTTCCAAATTCAATTTCATATCGTCTTCTTCCCGCCTTTCTGTTTTTGTGTAATAATACTTTCTGATTACCGCACATGCCGTAGACAATACCCGTTCCCTGTTTATCCCTGAATATGCCATGGGCGTGGAAGCCCGGATAGTCAGCGCCCGCACCATGTCATATGGAATGGGCTGCTGTTCCAACATACACTTTACTAACCTCTGCGTCTGCTCCTTCAGCACCTTGTCATCCACATCAATAAATTTCCCCTTTTCGCGCCCGAACGCACACTCCGCAATTCTCCTAAAAATTGGTGTCTCAACGGAATAATAGGGATGACTTTTTGCGGTAAATTTCAGATAAAACCAGTTACAGGTCTCTCCCCAATCTCGTATTCGCTCCAAAAAATCCGATGCTGCCAGTTCATGATAATAGGTTACGGATAAACGCCCTTTGGTAGCAGCATCGAGTCCCAGCACAATAATGGAATCTGTCTCATCAAACTGCTCTTGGTAACCTTGAAAGGTTTTCATCAGATTCCGCCGATAAGATACAGACGTGTTTTGTATCTCCCCGTCCTCCTCCAAGTCGAACCCGTCAAATATATCGGGTGCTTTCTTGCCCTGCGGATTCCAACAGAGAAAAATCCGTTTGTCCTGACTGCCTATATATGTCCCCTGCGTCTTGGCAAGCCATGTCAAAGCACTGTGCATCTTCTGGGAAGCTTCGTAACTCAAGGCATAAGCCTGTTCCGCACTCTGAAATCTCCCACGGTAGGTATAGCCCTGCTTGTCATTTACAGATACTATCTTTGCCCCATAGTCGGATGCCACGATGCCCGTGGGATGCTTCTCAGAGACGGTTCTCTCCTTTCCTGTGAAATAACAGATATCTTTCCTGCCTGTCTGTCCCTTTAGATAATAATTTGTATATGCCTGTACCAGCGAAGCATCCTCCCATGTGCCTCCCTGCCCTGCCGCTTCGCCCAGAATCCGAAACCTAACCAACGCTTTCTCATAAGGTTTACCACTAATTTTCCCCGAATCAAAATGACCGTCTTCTTTTAACGCAATCAATCCTTCCCGAATCAAATCCGCAGTCAGCGTCTTCTGTGACAAATACTGATAGATTGCCTGTACTTTGGGATGCGTGTCTTCCGACATAGCCCACTTCTCCAGATTTGCGAGATATTCGCTAAACTTTTTTTCCGCACTTTTCCGCTCTTTCTCTTTCTCGCAATATCGGGCAAAATCGCCCGCCAGATTAGAAAGCGTATCACACAATGGATGAGGTGCAACACCCGAAGTTTTACCCGCGGAAGCTTCCGTCACCGGTATGAGTGTCGGCGCATCTTCTTTCTCAATTTTTACAGCATTCCGAAAGACGCCCTCCGCACTCAATGAAACTTCTATTTGCGCATTGGCCTCCCTATGCGCAATCGGCATGAGCGGCGTATCTGACTGTCCTCCCTTTCCTATATTGTTCTCATATGTCTCAACGAGACGGTTCATCCAAGACATTTATAGCATCACCTCTTCCTCATTTGTAATTGAAAAGTTTTCCGCATCTTCGCCAAATTTTTTCACATTCATCTCTCTCACCTGTCTGTGAATACATTCCCATGGTGGCAGAAAAGAAATGACACCGTCCCGCATCACTGCCTCCCACAGACGCACGCACATTTTTCCTTGCGTCTCCTCAGAATAAGCCTCGTCCGCATAAGTGATGCCGTGATACATCATACCAAAACTAAGCTCCACAGGATAATCCACATCGTCCGGACGGTCATAAAAACCTTTTCCCTCACCGAAAACGCAAGGCTTTACATACCCTTGACACTCTCTTGTGCCAAGAAAAATATCTCTCCTCCCGCCCCGCTCAATCATTCGCTTCGCGATATTGTGATGCTTGTTCTCATTGCGGTCATGTTCCAGCTCAGAACGGTTTTCATTCCAAATAAAATGCGCCCTCACCTGATACCGACACTTTTTCAGATAGGTATAATAAGACAAATCATTTGGCCTTTTATCCTTGTAATATTTAATGGAACGTATCCCTTTTGTCTCCGTCTGAATCGGATTCATAATCCGCACTTCGTCTATAATCCAAATCAGCGTCGGCTTCCAATAGATGCTTTGCAAAATCCCCTTCAACGCCTCGTAGGTCGGCACCTGATAGGTAAACTTCTCACCGCCCACACGGGTAATCGGGTCTGCAAACAGTCCATATTCTCCTATCACTTCAAACTCTACCGAATTCCTGTGTTTCATCTTCAACCTTCCTCACATTCCGCCGCGAAACGGCTTTCTCATACTTGGTTTATCCGGTCACAAAACATAATGTTCCACCGCTTGCTCATCCGTTACGGTTAAGCCATACTGTTCATCATATGCCTGTCCGTCCAACAGCAAAACTCTACCATCCAGAACACTGTACAACAGCCCTGCCTCGTCCAGTTTTTGCTTTTGCCATGCGTAAAGGCTGACCGTATACTTCTGGGCTTGCCGAATCGCCTCCCGAAATATCTCCGGTTCAAATCGTCCGCCCTCCATGGCTCGCAATTCTTCCACCCAATACCCGCCCTCTTTATAGGGCGTTACCACATCTACGGTATTTTCATCAAATACCCTAAATTCCCTACCCACTGTCTTAAAAGGCTGGCGCAGAAAAAATTGTTCCGTCTTTTTTGCGCACGGATTATTGTTAGACAACAAATCCGCGAGATAGAATGTAGTCTTTTGGTCTTTTATCGGATATCTGATCTCGTCCTTTGTCTCCGCAAAAAGATAGCGGTAAAATTCGCGGGCAGCCTGTTCCCCAATCAGCGACTCCTCCGCAGTATTCCAATTCTCCAGCACATTTCGGGTACAGAGCTGTGCATTCCTGATGTCCCTCAGCATATTCAGATTCTCATCCCTAAGATTGACCAAGTACACCTGCCCCGTCTGCCCGTACTCATTGCTTCGATTGCACCTTCCCGCCGCCTGAGATAAATTGTCAATGCCCGCCAGCACACGGATTACACAGGAAAATGAAATATCCACCCCTGCCTCAATCAACTGTGTGGAGATACAGATGACCTTCCGCGCATCGGCAGACTCCGAAGCATCCCTCTGCAACGCCGATAAATTATCTCTTAAGTTGTCTAATACCTCCCTTCTGTGCGCCTGACACATTGCCGTTGAGAGGTGAAAGATATCCCACTGTCCGCACATTTCCTGCATCTTCTCACTTAAGGTTCTCGCCTCCGCCTTCGTATTACAGATGACCAAAAGAGATGAATGTATCTCCATTTGTCCGGCGCAAAACGCAGCGCAGTCGTCCCAATCCATCCCGCCGGATATCACCCGATTTTGAATCTCCGCCCGTTCAAATACCCGAAGCTGTTCCGGATTCAGATGCACCATATCCGGTTCCTCCGCAAGCAGCAACGGCCACTTTAACTCCTCAAAGCACGGCTGAGTCGCCGACGACAGGACAATGGTTGCATTGCAATGTTCCTGCAGGAAGTTCATTGCCATATTAAACATGATGGTTGTTTTCTTGGGCAGAGACTGCACTTCATCAATCACAATCACGCTGTCACATAACGCCTGCATTCTCCCGATTGCAGAAGTCTGACCCGAAAAGAGAATATTCAAAAATTGTACCATTGTCGATACTATGACAGGATAGTTCCAGCTCTCCTCCAAAAATTCATAGTTGTCCGCTTCCTCCTTCGGATTCTTCTCATGTATGACATTGGAGTGATGTTCCAGAACTTCACTCTCATCCGGCACATACTCCCGAATTACATTTACATTCTGGTCCAACACGCTCAGAAGCGGGATAATAAAAATAATCCTTTTCTTATGATATTTTTCGGCATGTGCCAGCGCATAACGCAAAGTACAAAGCGTTTTCCCCGCCCCTGTCGGTACACTCAGCCGATAAATCCCCCCGGGTCTATCCGCCGCATTCAAGCATTGTCGGGAAATATCGCTTCTAACCTGATTTAAAGGCATAGAAACATCCATTTGAGACAGCTTATTCTCAAAAAAATCTCTGCGCGCCTTCCATCCCGTCTCTCGTTCCTCTCCCGCAGCCTTTTGGTTCCTATGCCCGCCCATGAATTGGCCGGTATCCCTGCGGTCTCCGTAAATAACGGCTGAAAGCGTCAGTCTGACCAACATGCCTACCTGAAAGAAAACTTTATGAAAATTGCCTTTATTGCTTTCCGAATCTGTATAAGTATATCTTGCCTGATTAAAAAATGCCTCCACCTCTCCTGTTGCTTTGCGGAATTCATCCTCTATAAAACATTCCTCTGCAACCTGTAGAAAAAAGTTCCTGACAGCCTCCGCATAGCACAATTCTTTCCTATCCGTTTGCAGGCGATGCAGAAAACCGCTCTTGCCGTCCAAATCTACACAGTCAAACATGCCATGATGAGAACCCACCGCATAAGCAATTATTTCGCATGTAAGCTTTTCCCATTTTGTCGAATCGTCCTTGTGATACTTCTCCAGAAGCCAGATTACACCGGCGAATGTATGATTGATCGCACCCCGCTTTACGTCCTCTCCCCGATAGGCAGCCTCCAGATATTCGGTAAATTCTGCCTTCGCTTTTCCCATATCATGAATCAGACCTGCAAGATAGACAAGATGAAAAAATTTCGCTTTCCCGATGCTGGCGGCAGCATATTCCGCAGTCTGAAAACAGTGTTCCTTCAAGCTTTGTTCCGTCCTGATTCCGTTTATATCTGCCAGATGTGCCGTCAAACTCGGTAAATCCATATAATCTCTCTTCTCCCCGTGTAATTATACTAATCCACGCATATAACACCATCTCTTGATTACTATTCAAATGTGTCTTACATTTTACCAAATTCTACCATATTCTCAAAAATATTGCAATATAATTTCTTATTTATTTTATTCCATGAATTTTTATTGAATAAAATACAATAAATCTGTTATACTATTCATAGAAATTCTTTTCTTTACTAATTTGTCATTATTGATTCTTTCAATAATGTGGATTGAAAAATGGACTAAAATAAATAAGTCTACAGAAAGCAGCTCCCCAATACAGTTTGTGTACTGGGGAGCTGTCTTCTATCACATCACACATGAAATGAATCACATAACTTTTTACTGGTTTATTTTCCAATAGCCCTTCCTATCGGAACCTATGCGCGTAATTTGTCCGGATTCCCTCAATTTTTTAATAATGCGGCTAATTTTTCTGGTACTGAATCCTGTTTCCTCACTTATCTTTTGAGCTGTACTATTGAAATCCTTTTTCAAAATCACTAAAATTTTGATTTCATCGCCATTTTCATCGCCATTTTCATCGCCATCTAAATTTCTAATAGAAATGTATTCCTTTTCTTCCACCTCTGAAAACGGAAAAATCACTCTAATAAAATGTTCCGATATTTCAAAAATCTCCTTGTCATATGCCTTCAAAATACGACTCATTCCTAATCCAAGTTGTTCAACCAGCCCTACATCTTTAAACACTCTCATCAGTTCCCGATTTCTGGGCATACTGCTGCAACTAAAAAAATCCTCCTGACTTTGCCCCTGTATCAAACCGCCATAAGAGGTAAACTCTATCCGATCACTAAATATTTCACTTTTTTTGTATACTTGAATAGTACACATGTCACAAAATCATTCTGAAAAATTCTCTATTTAAACCTTCTTTACAAGACAGCTCATCTCCCCCGCCTCTTCCCCTTACAATACACCACCGCCGTCACCGTACTGATAAGCGTCGCCACAATCGCGGGCGCAATCACCCCCGCGGGATTCACGCTGCCATACTGCTGCCTGTAGGCAATCATATTCACGGGAATCAATTGCAGAGAAGAGATATTCAAAATGAGAAAATTGCACATCTCCGCGCTGGCGACCCGCTCGACTCCCGCTCCTGTGGCGCCCCCGGCGCGCGCAGGTTCTTTGACGTACCCCGGCGTACCCCTCTCCGCCTCCAGCTTCGCCAGTTCCTCCATTGCCTTTAAGCCCGCGGGCGTACAGGCCCAGCCCAGCCCCAGAATGTTAGCAATTATGTTCGTGGCTATGTACTCTCTGGCCGGATGCTTCTTGGGAATTTTCGGGAACATAAAGTCCAAAAAAGGACTGATTCCTCTGGTCATCTTCTGAATCAGTCCCGCTTCTTTTGCAATTTCCATCAATCCCATCCACAGAGCCACCACCCCTGCCATGGTAATGCACAGGGAGATGGCCTCCCCTGCGCTCTGCAGCGCCGCGTTGGTCACATCCTCCATATGTCCGGTACACGCCGCATAGATAACTCCCAGCATAATCATAAATGCCCAGATAAAATTCAGCATAGCTCTCTCCGCCCCCAAAGGAGCTCTCACACTCTTACTCACCATAATATATGAATAATCCATGTATAATTTACTTTAAATCTATTCCATTAAGCAAATTCCCGCATAATGTCATGGACATGCTCCAGCTCCTTCGCCCTGTACGCATTGCTGCCGGCAAACAAAAGCGCATCCGCCACTCTGCCCTCGGCGGCATTCACCAGAGCCTCCGTAATGCAATAGGGCGTTTCCGCCGATTTGCAGGTGCTGACACAGAGATGGCATTTTCCGTGGGGAATCCGTCCTTCCCTGGTCCGCTCCAGAAAGGCATTGCGAATCGCCCGCCCGGGCATACCCACCGGACTTTTCACCAGCGTAATATCCGATTCCTCCGCGTGGATATAAGCCTGTTTGTACACATCAGGGGCGTCGCACTCATAAGTAGTGACAAAGCGGGTGGCCATCTGTACTCCGTCGGCTCCCAGCGCAATCATATGTTCTGCATCCTCCCTGGTGTAGACGCCTCCTGCCACCACCACGGGAATCTCCGCCGGTCCGCTTCCTATCTGTCCGCTCTCAGCCTGTCTCTCCTTTGACCGTTCCTTCACAAAGGCGATAATCCTGCGGATCTCGTCATCATAATCCAGCTCGCCCGAAAGATACCGTTCCAGCTCATCCGGAGAAAATCCCAGATGCCCTCCTGCCTTCGGTCCTTCAATCACCACCAGGTCAGGCAGTCTGTCATATTTTTTCGTCCAATATTTAAAAATGACCTCCGCAGCCTTTCTACCGGACACGATAGGGGCAATCTTTGTCCGGCTGCCCTCCGTCAGCGCCGGCAGGTTCATGGGCAGTCCCGCCCCGGAAATGATCAAATCCGCCCCCGCCCGCACGGCAGCCCGCACATAATCCTCATAACCTCTGGTAGCCACCATGATGTTCACACCGACAATACCGCCCGCCGCCAATTCTCTTGCCTTTTGAAGCTCCGTGGCGATAGCCTTCAATTTGTAATTCCTTTAACACTCCTGCGCCCTCGGATTTCATTTGTGTGCCTCCCGTATTATTTGAATTTAAAACCTTTTGATATTCAAAGTATATCGCAACCATTTTGTATGTCAAGCCTTTTATACGTTGCCTGACACAGAAAAGTTATGATAATATAAATGACATAGAATAAACAAACGCCCGCCGACGGGCAAGAGGGATAGACCAAAGATGAAGCAACACAAACAATCTTATGAAAAAATACTGGCTCGGATCATGCTCGTCATTCTTGTGCTGAGCCTGCTGCCGGTCATGTATCTGGGGCGGTATAACCATCCCACCGGTGACGATTACTATTACGGGGTGACTACTTATCATGAGCGTCTGGACGGCGGGAATATTTTCCGAATCCTGGCAAAAGCCGCTCAGGGCGTCTCTCGGGAATACCGACAGTGGCAGGGAACCTACTCCGCCATGTTCCTTATGTATCTTCCGCCCAATATCTGGGGAGACCAAGCTTACCGGTTGGTGACGGCAGTCATGCTCCTGTCGCTTACCGGCAGTATTTTTTATTGTCTGAAGCCTTTGGTATGTGTTTTCGGAAAGTGTACCTCGCACATGTGGATTGCCGTCTCTTCTGTGACGGCGCTGCTCTGCGTGGAGACTGTCCCCTCTCAGGGAGAAACCTTTTTCTGGTATAACGGTTCCATGTACTATACGGGCTTTTTTGCTCTTAGTCTGGTCTTTTGGGGACTGCTTTTGCGGGAGCTTTCCGAGCGGAAGCCATATCGCTTTGTTTTGCTGCTTCTGCTCTCTGTGGTTTTAGCCGGAGGCAACTATGTCTCCCTGCTGCCTCTCATGATTTTGACATTGTCTCTCACCGTCTGTCTGAGTCTGTCCAAAAAGCGCATACCTGCACTGGAACTGGGCATTATCTGCATGGTGCTGCTGGGCTCCTTTGCCGTCAATGCGCTGGCTCCGGGAAACGCTGTCCGCCAGAGCGGTATGTGGAAAATTCCCGCATGGAAAGCCGTGTTAAAATCTCTGCTGCAGGGAATCCTGTATCTGCGCCACTGGATCCATCCGTGGTGGCTGGCGGCCGCCCTGTGCCTGACTCCCTTATTTTTGCAAAGCTACCGAAGCTCCCCGCTGCGGTTCCGTTTTCCTCTTATCGCAGCGGCATTTTCCTATGGAGTATTCTGCTCCATGTCCTGTCCGCTTTTTTACACCATGAATTCCACCGGACCCGCCCGGGCAGTGTCCATTGTGTACTATGGCTTTATTCTCTGTACTTTATTTATGTATTACTATCTGCTGGGCGCGTTTTATCGGCTTCTATGCGCGAAAGGTCTGTCCGGCAAAATCAGGAAGCTGCCCGGGATTGGCAGGCTCCTCCCGGCTGTCGGAACCGCTGTCTTTGCATTTTTGATAATCTTACAGGCGGCGGACGGCGCCATCCTGCACTGCACCACTGTCAAGGCAGTCTCGCTCCTTGCCAGCGGAGAGGCCAAGGCCTATGAAGAGGAATATCAGAAGCGGATGCTTGTCCTGAAAAATCCTGCCGTCACAAAAGTGGAGCTTACCCCCTACGAGCATCAGCCCGATATGCTGTATGTGGGAGATTTCTCTTCCGACAGCGAGGAGCCCACCAATCAAAAAACCGCCGAATATTTTCAAAAGGAAAGCATTGTCGTTCTCTATGAAAAATATGAATAATCAGCGCCAAATCGAGCACACTATCCCTGTAAAAAAATATCAGGAGGTAGCACTATGAGTAATATTTCAGAACTCGATTTACAGAATCTCCGCCATCTCATCGGAGGCTTCGACACCACCCACTGTAAGATGCAGGCCTATGCTCAGGAAGCGCAGGATGCTGAAATCAAGCAGTTTTTTGAAAAAGGCGCCAAGTCTGCCATGGACAACAAGCAGCAGCTGATGAAATTTTTGAATTAGAAAGGTGGAGACAGAATGCAGGAGAAAATAATGGTAGCAGATACCCTGGCAGGTATCAATGGAGAGTTGACCCGCTATGCAGGCATGATCGCCCAGTCTGAGAACAAGGAGCTCAAAAACACCCTGAAGCAGATGCGCAATGCGTGCGAGCAGTCTCAGGAGGAGCTCTATCAGATTGCGAGAGAAAAGTCCTATTATGTGCCCGCCGCCAAGGCCACAGATACCGAGGTTGCACATGTGAGAGATTTGTTCAAGCAGAGCTCTCTGTAACGAACGCTTTCTCTGTTTGGGATAAAAATTTCAACACGACAAAAAGCAGTAAATTTTCTCGATATTTACTGCTTTTTTGTGCATTATCTCGATAAAATATTACTGGTAGAATGGCTTTGATTGTGCTAGAATATTCCTTAGACTAAATATTATTTATACAAATCCTTATGCTGGGAAAAGAGGTGGTAATTTTGAAGAGGAAGCATAAGCTGATGATGGCAGCAATCGGCGCCGGTCTGTGCGGCGGTATTTTAGCAGCCTGTAGCACCCGGGAAAATGCTGCCCAAAATTCTGAACCGGCAGCGATCATGCCTCCGAATGCGGCATCCGACGAGACAGAAACGCAATCCACAGAGCTGGTGGCGTTGGCGGATGACGAGGAGCAGGCGCAGGAGATTGCAGCTCTCTATCAGATAGAGCTTCTGTCTTTTTCGGACGGCGTAGCTGTCTATACAACGGATCAGGAGCCCGGTGAATTGATTGCTCTGGGCAAACAAAACGGTTACCCTTTACTGACGGTAAACCATACACTGCAATTATATTAAAGCAAGGAGGAAAGAAAAAGAAATGAACCGAAAGAAAACAAAATTTTTGTCAGTTTTGTTAGCTGCATTACTGGCATTCCAGTCTGCCGGAATCACGGTGCAGGCTGAATCCGATACCATTCAATTGGACAATATCCAGCTTGAAGATATCCAATCGTTAGACGTATTGTCAATCGAAGATATCAGTGTCGGCGATGCCGATGAGGTGATGCCTCAGGCATCCGATGCGGAAGTTTTCGCCACAGGAACTCTCGACGGCGCAGACCCTGTAGTGGTACCGGAGATACCTGTGGACGAGCCGCTGTTTCCCGGTCTTCCTGAGAGCTATTCGCTTTCTGCTGAACAGCTGGAGAAGAAACAGGTTTTATCCGAGCACGTGGGCGCACTGACTCCTTATCAGAGTGCAGATAACACCAGCTTCTATGTAAAAGGCGAGCTGGTATATCTGACTGACAGCGAAGAGGATGCGCAGATGGTCGCCGAGGCCTTCGGCGGAACGCTGGACAGCTATGACCTGGGCGTTGCCGTAATCCGTCTGTCCGAGGACAGAACTGTATCTCAGGCTGTTTTGTGCGCCGCAAGCAAGGATTACAATCTTCCCGCCGTATGGCCCAACTATTACAAGCAGTTATTTGCTTCCTACAGCGACCCCGCACTCAGTGAGGCCAACGATTATCAGTGGCAGCATGCCTTTGTCGGTGACACTTACGCTTGGGAAGCCGGCTACAAGGGTCAGGGCGTCAAGGTAGGCGTCATTGACTCCGGCGCGTTGAGCGCCCATGAAGAATTTGACGGCAGACTGGTACAGCATTTGTCCATGTTAAGCGATCCCGCCAGTCCTTCCACCATTGACGTGAACGGCCACGGTACGCATGTATCGGGAATCATTGCCGCAAACTTAGATAACGGCAAGGGCGGAGCAGGTATCGCACCTGAGGCGTCTCTTTATGTATATGATGTAGGCACGGCAGACGGCAGCATAGAGTCCGCTGCCGAACTGCGGGCTCTCAATCGCGCCATCCAGGATGGCCTTGACGTGGTCAATATGAGTCTGGGCAGCGGCTGGTACGATGGAAACGAAGATGCCGCCGTACAGGCAGCTTATAATGCCGGAATCGCCATCTTTGCAGCTGCCGGCAACGAAGCCACCAACGGCAAAAGTTATCCTGCATCTTATGATAATGTATGCTCCATCGCAGCATTACAGCAGGACGGCAGAAAAGCTACATATACGAATTATAATGATTCTGTAGACCTGGCATTCCCCGGAACAGGAATTTACTCTACCTATAACGAAGCCGCTGACAGCTATACCTATATGGACGGCACCAGTATGGCCTCTCCCGTAGCTGCCGGTGTAGCTGCGGTTATTCTCTCCGGTTCCGACCAGATTCCTGAGCTGAAGGGCAAAACCGGGACCTTGAGAGTGGACACGCTCTATGATATCATGGCCGAAAATGCCAGGAAATGTCCTTCTGCCGGCACCGGTGCAGGAACCACCTGGCTGCCTTCCGTATTTAAAATACAGGCTGAGAGCATATCTGCCATCCCTGCGCTTCCTACATTCAGCGTGGAGAATAAATCAACCATCACGGCAGAAAGCACCATGCTGACGATTACAAGCGATACAACACTGGGCGTAGAAATTTACTATAGCGTGAACGGAAAAACTCCTGCGCTTAAGGATGGAAAAGTGACAAACGGCACCCTGTATGAGGCTCCCATCTCTGTGGGCGGAGCCAAGAAAGTAACCGTAAAGGCCATTGCCGTGAACATTCTCACAGGCAAGGCAAGCAAGGTCGCCACTGCCGCTTACACCTTCACGCCCAATCCTTCCGGCGTAGAGATTATTTCAGATGAAGTACATAAGCTTGCTCCCGGAAGTAAGCTGACCTTAAAGGCTTCTGTGACACCCTCTTACGCAGTATCAAATAAGGTAAAATGGTCTGTTGCACCCGCAAACGCCGGCGTAACCGTCAGCACCTCCGGTAAGGTCAGTGTGGCAAAGGATGCTGCAGCCGGCAAGTTTACCATTACTGCAGCCGCAGTTGATAAGAAGGGCAACGCATACGCCAGTGCAAAAACGGCGTCCTATGACATCGAAGTGATTACCCCTGCTGCCAGTGTGAAATCTGTAACTCTGACCAGCAAAGCCGCCTCCATTGCCAGGGGAGAGACCAAGAACTTAGCAGAAGGTATGGTTGTCACCTACAAAGACGGCGCTCCCGGAACGGCGTTCGACGTAGTCTGGAGCAGCAGCAATAAAAAAATTGCCACGGTTAAGGATGGTATGGTGACAGGCGTTGCTCCCGGTAAAGCAACCATCAAAGCCACAGCCAACGATGGCACGGGCAAGAGCGCATCCTGCACCGTTACGGTTCTCCAGCAGGCTACCGGTCTTACTATCTCCGGTTCCTCTAAGCTTGTAGCGGGAAAGAGCATTACCCTAAGCGCCAGCCTCAAGCCCTCCAATGTCTCCTCCAAGGCTTTGGAGTGGAGCGTAACCGGCTCAGGCGTGACTGTGAAAAACGGCAAAGTAACGGCAAGCAAAACGGCAAGCGGCACCTACACGGTAACCGCAAAGACAACGGACGGCTCCAACTTATCCGACTCTATAGATATAGCAATTATAAAGGATCCGATCAAGAAGATTACAATGGCCAAGACCATGACCCTGTTTACGACAGCAGGCTACTTTAATGCACCCGTCTCTATGGCCTTGAAGCCTACGATTGATGGCGGCGACGACACTGCTGTGACCTATACCAGCAGCGCACCGGAGATTGCTGCCGTAAATCCTAAGACCGGCGTTGTACAGGCCATAGCAAGCGGAAAGACTAAAATCACCTGTATGGCTACCGATGGCAGCAACAAGAAAGCGGTGTGTACCGTAACCGTAACGGTTCCCATGTCCAGCCTTACCATTGTTTCGGCTGATGACAATATGGGCATCGTGTCTGTCGGCTCTACTCTGAAGCTGAAGGCACAGGCTGGCAACAGCTTTGGTACACCCCAGAACACAAAGGTAAAATGGTCTGTGCCTGAGCGTTATAAGGATATCATTTCCGTCAGTGCAAGCGGCGCCGTGAAAGCAAAATCCATCGGCAAAAACGCCGCCCAAAGCACAAATGCCGTATCTGCCTATGTGGTTGCGGAAGCAGCGGACGGCAGCGGCGCTGTTGCAGTCTATGAAGTTACGGTAATCCGCAAAATTGTAGACTTTGCATTTGTGAACATAGACGGCTATCTCGTCTCTCTGTCTCTGCTGGATAATGGAGACATTATCAGCAGCCTTCCGAGCAACACTACCATATCCGGTCCCAAGGGCAGAAATATCGGTTATCAACCTGCAACTTTGCCGGAAAAATACGGATTGGGGAGAGGAGTCGATTGCTTTATCCTGACCACGGATAAGCCGACCACCACCAAGACCAGCGCTCAGAGTAAGAATTTTACTACACGGGACGGTATTAAGGTCACCGTAAAGGTAAAACTGCAGACCGGCAATAAGAGCGGTTCACAATCTGTTATCCTGATCAAGACTGCCGATGACGCGTTATACGGCATGTAAAACGGTGATAGGACAAAATTCAATAATCGCCTAAACGAAGAAGAGCATTGGGAACAATACCCCCAATGCTCTTCTCTTATATTCTACATATTCTTTTACATCTGATGCCGCACAACCCCATATTCATCATCCGCCCTGAAATATGGACAGGACTGCCCGCTTGCGGTCAAAAACCGGTACATCTCGTCCTCATCCAGATTCACCATGCAGCTATAGCATTCATAATCCTCATCATACACATAATTCACACACAGCTCGCATATACTCATATGCTATACCTGCCTTTCTCTCCCTGCATTTCTCCGCAGCCCGCCTTGCCGGCAGCTCAGTTCTCCCTGTGCAGGCAGGCATATATCTCCCGTTTTCCCACACCGCGGTCTCTCGCCACCTGTTTCATGGCAGTCTTATTGTCCATGCCCTGATTTTCATAATAGGCCATATGCTCCTCGATACTCCAATCCTCCCAGGAAGCGATTTCCTCCTGGCGCTTCTCGGCAAAGCTCTTGCCCTCCAGCACCAGCACATACTCGCCTCGAGGCTCCTCCGTCTTATAATATGCCAGCGCCTCCTCCAGGGTGGTGGGCATCACGGTCTCAAACCTCTTGGTCAGCTCCCGGCAGAGCGTGACCTTCCGCTGTCCCAGCGCCCCATAGAGCTCATTCAGCGTCCGCACCAGATGATGGGGAGCCTCATAGAGGATGATGGTGCGGCTCTCCCCTGCAAGCTCCTCCAGCACTCTTTTTTTCTCTCGCTTATCCGCGGGCAGAAAGCCCTCAAAGCAAAATCTTCTGGTTGATAAGCCCGACAGTGTCAGCGCCGTGATGCAGGCCGCCGCCCCCGGGAGGGAGGTCACCGGCACGCCGTTCTCGTGGCACATACGCACCAGCACCTCTCCGGGGTCAGAGATGGCGGGCGTCCCTGCGTCGGTGATCAACGCGATATTTTGTCCGGCGAGAAGCTGCGCCACGAGCTGCCCTGCCTTCTCCACTTTATTGTATTCATGATAACTGGTCATGGCGGTATGGATGTCAAAATGATTCAAAAGCCTGATACTGTTGCGGGTGTCCTCCGCCGCAATCACATCCACGCTCCGAAGCGTCTCTATCACCCGCGGCGTCATATCCCCCAGATTCCCGATGGGCGTCGCACATAAAAACAAAGTCCCTGCCATAAAACTCCTCCCGGCCAATAAAGCCTTTAATACCCATACACCTCTCGAATCTCCGGCATATAGACGCCGGGGCTCTCAAAAATAATCAGGGGCTTCTCCACGCTCATTCGGGGTCTGCCGCCGCGCACTGCCTCAATCAGAACCATATTAGGCTCCTTGTCCACATAAGGGTATACCAGCTGCATCCGCTTGGGCTCCAGCCTGTATTGTGACAGTACTGTCATAATTTCCGCCAGCCGAAACGGTCTGTGTACCATGAAAAAATGCCCTCCCGGCTTCAACAGCTTTGCTGCGGCCGCCACCACATCCTCCAGATTACACAGCAGCTCATGTCGGGCAATGGCCTTGGGAGTCTCCGGGTTCGTCAGTCCGTGCTGTTCGATCATATAGGGCGGATTGCAGGTGATACAGTCAAAGGAAGCAGACCTCCAAAGACTGTCTGCTTCCCTGATATCTCCTGTCACAATATCAATCCTGTCGGAAAGTCCGTTCAGCGCCACGCTCCTGCGCGCCATGTCCGCGCTCTCCTCCTGAATCTCCAGCCCCGTGAGATGTAAGCACTGATATTTTGCATACATCAGCAGCGGGATAATACCTGTGCCCGTGCCCAAATCCAGCAGCACATCTTCCTTTCCCGCGTGAGCAAAGCCTGTCAGCAGCACAGCGTCCATGCCAAAGCAAAATTTCCCGGGATTCTGGATAATCTGATAACCGTTTCGCTGTAAGTCATCGACTCTCTCATTTGTTCTCAGTTGAATTTCCTGCATTTCCATTCTGCTCGGATTTCCTTCCTGACCGATTCCTTCTGTCTCTTCTGTATGAATTATTGTATGAATTATCTCCGAATCGATTGTCCTGACGGCCATCCTGACGATTGTCCGGGCGATTGTCCTGACGGCTGTTATTCCGGCGTCGCTCAGCATAATTATCCTGACGGTTTCCCTCCCGGTGTCCGTTTGCCTGACGGTTATTATTCTGCCGCCGTTCACCATAGGAATCTCTGTTATTGCGTTCACGTCTGTGTTCGCCGCGGCCGCCTTCCGACCTGCCCGGCTCCTGCCGTCTGCCTTCCCTCTGATTGTCGCGCTGGTTCTCAAAACGCTGACTCTCAAAGCGGTTTCCCTGACGGTTTTCGGATCTGGGCGTCTCTTCCTCCGTCTGAATCTCTTCCAGCTCTTCCTGTTCCAGACGCTCCAGCTCCGCCAGCTCCTCCGGCGAGAGCTCCATGCGCTCCTTCTTGGTATGCTTTCTCTTGAAATGAAGCTTTCCGACCTCATACTCGCGGATTTCCTTGGAGTCGCCGTCCTCCACCACTACCTTCACCAGCTGTCTCAGCACATTGACGCTCTGCACCTCGCCCTTGCTGCCGTCCTCCGCCGTGACGGTATCACCGATACTGGGCAGCTTGCGGTTCAGCTCCTCGTAGGTCTCCTCCTCATTTTTCAGGCAGCACATCAGCCGCCCACAGACTCCGGATATCTTGGTCGGATTCAGAGACAGATTCTGCTCCTTCGCCATCTTGATGGAGACCGGAATAAAATCGGACAGATAGCTGTGACAGCACAGCGGTCTGCCGCAGATGCCGATGCCTCCTATGATCTTGGTCTCATCCCGCACGCCAATCTGGCGCAGCTCAATGCGGGTCTTAAACACACTTGCCAGATCCTTTACCAGCTCGCGGAAATCAATTCTGCCATCCGCGGTAAAATAAAACAGAACCTTATTGTTGTCAAAGGTATATTCCGCGTCAATAAGCTTCATCTCCAGATTGTGCTTCCGGATTTTCTCCAGACATATCTGGAACGCTTCCTTTTCCTTCTGGCGGTTGGCATTCTCCTGTTCTGCATCTCTCTGGTTGGCGATGCGGATTACGGGCTTTAGCGGCTGAACCACCTTGTCCTCCTCCACCTCGCGGATATCCGATACCACCGTGCCAAACTCAATCCCTCTGGCGGTCTCCACGATCACATGGTCGCCGCGCTTTATCTCATACTCCAGCGGGTCAAAAAAATAAATCTTTCCCGCCGTGCGAAATCTCACTCCAATTACTCTTATCATCTATGCACCTCACTAAATATCTCTCAAACGCTTTTCCCATTATAGCATATACCGCTTCAAAAAGCCATCCTTTTACCCGTTTTCCTGAATGGTTAAAAATAGCAGTTCCATCGTCAGCTCGAAATTGACATTGGCGTCCAGTCTGCGCTTGGCTGTGTCAAGCGCCTTAATGATCGTCTCAATCCCCTCATAGCTGCTGCGCTGGGCACATTTGCGCAGCGCCCCCAGCTCCTCCCGAAACACCAGATGGTTGGCGTCCCTGGTGGCCTTAAAGAGCAGCACGTCCCGATACCAGATAGCCATAATGTCAAAATAATCGTTGATTTCCAGCTTATATTCGCCAATCTTTTTGACAGCCGCCACAATCTCATAGAGCTCCATATCCTGAATATATTTCAACAGGGACAGAGCCTCGTTTTTAATATTCTCAAAATCATCGCTGGAGGCCAGAGCCTTCGCCTTGCCGATATTCCCCCGGGCAAAAGCCACGCACACATCCGCCTTGTAATCCGGCACCTGCAGCTCCTTCATAAGAAAAGCCTTCACCTGACTGTCCGCCACAGGCTTCATATTGAGCACCACACAACGGCTCAAAATCGTGGGCAAAAGCGCATTGACATTCGCCGTCAAAAGCAAAATCACCGCATACTCAGGCGGCTCCTCCAGGGTCTTTAAAAGAGCGTTCTGAGCCTGCTGGGTCATCTTCTCCGCCTCATTTATGATATAGATCTTGTAGGGACTGCTGTATGGCTTGATAGCCACATCATTATTAATCTGACCGCGGATATCGTCCACACTGATGGTATTGGGCTTGTCGTGGCTCAAACGGATAATATCGGGCTGGTTGCCGGACAGCGCCTGTTTACACGCGTGACATTCCTGACAGGGCTCCAGAGCGCCCTGCTCGCACTGCAGCGCCATGGCGAAAACCTTTGCGATAAACTCCTTGCCCGAAGCCTTCTCCCCATTGATAATATACGCATGAGAAATCTTCTTTGCGGACAACGCGTTCTGCAGATGCTCTTTGATTTGTTCCTGACCGATGATATCCGTAAATTTTGCCATTTGTATCCCCCTTTGGTTCCTCTTACGTGAATATGTCCAGAAGCAATCCCCTGATTTCTCCTATCTTCTCCAAAATTGCCAGATTATCCTTCTCGTCCTTCATCAATTCCTGTGCCAGCTGATCCAGATTTTCATCCACCAGCCGTATAATGCCATAGACTCTGTGCCGCCCCCGCCTGTCCAGAAAATTCTCTCTGGAGAATGCATGGGAATGGGTCACCACCTCATTTAAAAAGCTCTTCACCAGCCCCCGGTAATGTTTCATGTCCTTCACATCACGCCTCTTTGCCAGACGCTCACCCTGCATGGTGATTTCCTCCATGAGCGTGTTGAGCCGGGTCTGCAGCTCCGCTTCCTCTATATTGCTGGAGAGCATAAATTTAAAGCTTCCGTCCGTGGGTGCAGCCTGCTGCGTCTGCTCCACGGGAGCCGGCTGCTGTACCTGATTTACCTTGATCTCCACGCACTCACCTCCTGTATGTACTCGCGTATCTCTGCCAGACAGCGCTCCAAATCATCGTTCTGAAATCGTTTGCCGATACCGGCCTCCTGAATCTTCTCCTCGGAGAAGTCCTCACTATCAGCCAGAAAACGCCTGCACATCTCCTCATATTTGGGACATTCCTGCTGGCGTTCTCTGTCCAGCGCCCGCTGCAGGCGCAGACCGTCGTCCAGCTCAATCAGCACCGGCAGAACCTTCTCTCTCCCGAAGTAACGCTGCATACTCCGATAAGCTTCCAGAGTGCCGATCATGATATAATCCTGTTCCCCGTCCGGCACAAACTGACCGTCATCCACAGTAAAATATCGCCAGACGCCATGGAAAGTATGATACTCCCTCTGCTCTATCACCTTTCCCAAAGCTGACAGGCGTTGAAAGCCCTCCTCATCCGTGAAATAATACTCCACGCCGTCCTGCTCCCCCGCCCGGATGGGGCGGGTAGTGTACGGCACCAGCGTGCGCAGGTCTCCCAGCTCCTTGAAAATGGTGTCCTTCCCCGATGAACTTTTACCCATGAGACAAAAGATTTTACTCATTCGACTTCCACCACTCTGATCATATTGGTATTGCCGGTGACGCCCATGGGCACTCCCGCGGTGATCACCACCCGGTCTCCCGCTTTGATGCGCCCGGTCTTTTTGACAGCCTCCACCGCATCTGCAAAGAGCCGGTCTGTGGTCTCCTCCTTATGAATGAGCATGGGTGTCACTCCCCACAAAAGGTTTAACTGTTTTGCCACGCGCTCCGACAGCGTACAGCCGATAACGGGACAGCTCGGTTTGAAGCGGGACACTGCCTCCGCCGTAAAGCCCGACAGCGTCACCGTAATGATGGCGGCCGCCTCCAGATTCATCGCGATATGGCAGGTTGCATGGGCAATGGCCGTGGTGATATTCCTGTTATCGGCAAAGGTCTCCGCTATTATTTTCTCGGCCTTATTCATCCTGGCAAGATAGTCAATGTCCTTCTCCGCGCTCTCCGCAATGCGGGACATGGTTTTCACCGCCTCCACGGGATAAAGCCCCGCTGCGCTCTCGCCGGAGAGCATAATGGCCGTGGTTCCGTCATAGATTGCGTTGGCGATATCCGTCGCCTCCGCTCTGGTAGGACGGGGATTTTTAATCATGGACTCCAGCATCTGCGTGGCAGTGATGACATGCTTTCCCTCCATATTAGCCATTTTAATCATTTTCTTCTGCAGCACCGGCACCTCCTCCAGAGGAATCTCCACGCCCATATCTCCTCTCGCCACCATGATGCCGTCGGAGACATGCAGGATCTCCTCCAGATTCTGAATCCCCTGCATATTCTCTATTTTGGCGATAATCTTCATATCGCTGCCATGCTCCTTCAGGAGGCTGCGCACCTCCAGGATATCCTCCTTACATCTGGCAAAGGAAGCCGCCAGAAACTCATATCCCATCTCTGCGCCAAAAATAATATCCTCCCTGTCCGTGTCACTGATATAGGGCATGGAGAGGATTGCCCCGGGCACATTGACCCCCTTGTGATTGGACACAAACCCGCCGTTTACCACACGGCAGACAATATCCTCCCCTTTAAGCTCCTCCACACACATCTCAATCAATCCGTCGTCAATGAGAATTGTAGTTCCGACAGAGATGTCATTTTTAAGATTCTTATACGAGATTGCCGCTCTCTCAGAAGTGCCGAGGATTTCCTCCGTAGTCAGCGTAAAGGTCTGCCCTGACACAAGCCCCACTCTGCCCCCCTCAAAATCCCGCAGACGGATCTCCGGCCCCTTGGTGTCAAGCAGGGTCGCCACATGAACGCCCAGCTCCTCCCTCACCCGCAGAACGCGCTGAAGCTTTTCCTTCTGCTCCTCCCTCGTCCCGTGAGAGAAATTGAATCTCGCCACATCCATGCCCGCCGACATCAGCTCCCGCAGACATTCCTCGCTCTCGCTGGCGGGGCCGATGGTACAAATAATTTTCGTCTTTCTCATAATATTCAACCTACCTTTATCATCTTTATAAAATATTCTCCATCCGACTCCTTAATCCCCTGCAAAGTCAGTTCTTTCGTCAGGCTATCCATAATTTGCTGGTAAAGAGACTCCGTCAATACCTCCCCGGGCAAAAGCAGCGGAATTCCCGGGGGATATAAATTAATAAAATCCGCCACAGGATGCCCCACCGCATCTGACAATCTTGTCATTTTCCACGACATATCCCATGCTTCCGCCATGGAATAAGCTATCTCCGGTTTTGATAGAACGGCAGCCGTTCTCCGACTGCTCTCTCTCTCCTCCTCCGATGTCCCGCAGCGTGGTTCTGCCAATCGCCCATCCAGCTCCAGAAGAGCCCGCTCCATTCTGTCGTAGGCCTCAGTCTCATCCGCCATGGTAAACATAGCCAGACAATAGTGTCCCGCCGCCATCTCGCACTGCAGATGATACTGCTCCAAAAGCATCCGATAAAGCTGCTGTCCCGACACCCGGCTTGGTCCCGTGTCAATAACCAGCTTGCCAATATCCTGCCTGCCCTGCTCTACATCCTGCCATGGCACAAACCGAAAAGTATCACATGCTTCCAGCCGCTTTAACATACATTCATATCGCTGCCGGAACCACGCAAAGCGCTCCTGCCCTTTCCTCTCCACAATCTCCATGGCGTCACAGATACCGGCCATCAATAGATAGGATGGACTGCTGGACTGGTAAATATGCAGAAATCTCCTGACGCGCTCCCTGTCAACCAGATTGCCGTTTAGATGTAAAAGCGCCGTCTGTGTCATGGCTGGCAGCGTCTTGTGGACACTGTGGACAACGATGTCCGCCCCCTGCGTGCAGCTTCCGGGGGCAAAGCCTTCCGCAAAGCCCAAATGCGCCCCATGCGCCTCATCCACTAAAAGCGGAATCCCCCGGCTATGAACCACCCGGGCAATCTCCTGAATATCGGCAATACGCCCCTCATAGGTAGGCGACACGATCAATACCGCCCCCACATCCGGCTGCTCCGCCAGCGACCGCTCCACCTGCTCCGCCGTCACAGCCTCGTTAAAATCAAAACCCTTTACCCGCTCCGCATAGAGATAGCTCACCCTTAAGCCGCGCAGATAAGCGGCATGATAGGCTGATTTGTGACAATCTCTCGCCATGAGCAGATGCCCTCCCCGGGGCAGGACAGAGCTGATGGCAGTCAGAATGCCGCCTGTGCTTCCATTGATTAAATAAAAGGTCTCCTCCGCTCTGTAAAGAGCATTGGCGCGCTCCTGCAGCTTTTGCAGGAGCCCCTCCGGCTGATGCAGATTGTCAAATCCGTCAATCTCCGTGATGTCCGCCTTCAAAAGCTGCTCCGGAATCTCTCCTAACTGCCTCCTCTTATGCCCGGGCATATGGTAGGGATAGTAATCCATTTCCCCATAACTGTAAAGTTGTTCAAACAGACTCATCTTCTCCGTCATATTTTTGAGCTCCATGCCCCTTATAGATTCGGAAGGTCTCCATCAGGGAACACCACTTATCCGCCGTGGTCACAATCCACGCCTCCCGGCATGTAGGCGGCAGAATTGTCAGCGGCCACATATGCTTTTTGATAATATCCCGCTCCCTTGGCGTCAGTTCATACTCCTCCAGCGCATTTTTCAGCGCCACTCCCGGATGGAAGAATCCGTGAAGCCTGTAGATAGGGACATGCTCCCTGCTGTGCCAATCATAGAGAAAATAATCATGAAGCAGCGCTCCGCGGATCAGCTCCTCCTGACTACAGGGAATATGCAGCTTCTCACTGATTGCAAGACTGTATTTTGCCACATTTATACAATGGTTATTCACAGTCACGTTGCCGTGCTGAATGTGTCTTCTGGTAGATTTAAAATTAGGCGACTGTAAAATATCCGACGCCGCAGCTTTTATCTTGTAGTTTAAATCTCTCTGACGCTCCAAATGCCTCTGCCAGCGCAATGCCTGCTTTGCGTGACGCTCTCTGGCGCGCTGTCTGACTACTCCGTTCTTCATACCGCACCTGCCTTACTTACTATCATGAGCCATGTTGTCACGACTCAATACCGCCATGTGTCAGTCCTCATCATCGTCATCCCATATCTCAACAGCCTCCTCCGGCAGCACACCGGGAGGATAATAATAACAAATAATCGGAAATCCCTCCGTCATATATCCATAGATTTCTTCCGCCTTATCCAACGGCAGATTCAGACACCCGTGGGAGCCGTCATTTAAATAGATATCTCCTCCAAAGGCGTCCCGCCATGTGGCATCATGCATACCCACATTTCCGTTAAAGGGCATCCAGTAAGTCACAGGCGTCACATAATCCGCTCCCCGCAGTATGGCATTGGTAGTCTTGTAGGTCAGACCAAATACCCCCTCCGGCGTCGTGCAGCCATTGCTCATATTGCCGGACACAAAATCCGTCTCCAGCACAAGCTCTCCCTGCTGATACAGATACAAATGCTGATGTGTCATATCAGCCTCCACATAAGTGTTTCCGATATCATTAACGCCCTTCCACGGTCCCTTGCTGGCATACACCGGCTCCCGCGAGTCCACAGTCCCCGCTTCAATCAACTGCATCAGAGACCTGACCTCCTCCTCCCGGTCGGTCAGCCAGCCAAATGCGCCGCCGGGCAGATTCAAATCATATCCCATTGTCGTGTGGAAAATGCGGTTTTTACCATAAGTATCATACTCTCTGGCATTCTCCCCCACAAACTCCGCGACAGCATTCTCGTCCAACGTAATTTTTCCATTTTTTAAAATTACCCAGCTCTTTATCTGTTCGCCGTCCAGCACAACCTCTCTGCCGTTCCAATCATAGGTAATCTGCGTCTCCAGCCATCTGTTCGCCTGTTGCAGATTCTGCTGCAAATCTGCGTCCGCTATCGTGACAGAAGGCTCCACATAACAGCCCTGCTCATCCAAATCCACGCGAGCCTGCCCCTGAGTTATGGCGTGCCAAATACTCTCCTGCACAGCGTTTAAATCCACCTGTGTACCTTTCACCTCCGGCACCAGCACAAAACTCTTCTCCACCTCCGAATAGCCGTCCAGATAAGCATCCACCGGCTTTGTCACATTTTCCTCCCTGAATACTGCCTGCTGCTCCAACAGAGTCCTCAGCTTATCCTCATCAATCTCCACACGGCTCTGCAGGGTATGCACATGGCTGCCCCAGATGACCGCAGGCCAAAGCCAGTGCTTTTGTGATTTCAACAACACCTGAACATCTGCATCCTCAATGACAGTGACCAAATCCACATCCTCTGCCGAAATTTTAAATAGCTCGCTGCCCCCGTGAGCCGCCGCATCCCGTCCTGCTACCTGCAGCTCATAGTCCTGCATCTGCATCAACAATTTCACCGATACCGCTATCTGATCCGCATTAGAGAAATCCTCATTGTTAATTGTCGTTCCCGGATAAAAATGATTTCCATAATAAACTGCAACCACAATATAAGCGCAAACCAGCATTGCAGCCAGCAGCCCTAAAATCCCTCCGACTATTTTTTTCATAATACTCCTTTGTTCCTCACTCTCTCAACCGTAAAATCCATTTCAATTATATCACGAGTATCATAAAAAAAATAGCATCAAAAGGCTTAATTTTACCTTTTGTGCTATTTATTCTGTAATCTGTGATAAAGCTGTAATGAAGCACGGGGGATTCGAACCCCCGACAACCTGATTAAAAGTCAGGTGCTCTACCGACTGAGCTAGTGCTCCTCAACGATATGCGGCATATACCCGGATTATTTTTGGGTACAGCAAATGCCCAGAACCGGAATCGAACCAGTGACACGAGGATTTTCAGTCCTCTGCTCTACCAACTGAGCTATCTGGGCATTAGACCTTTCGGCCTGAGTAGCGGGGACAGGATTTGAACCTATGACCTTCGGGTTATGAGCCCGACGAGCTTCCAGACTGCTCCACCCCGCGTTATGAAATTGGTTGCCCGAAGGCAAATGGATGGAGGTGGATTCGAACCACCGAAGCAATTTGCAGCAGATTTACAGT
>N._stephensi_711_cecum__coassemble_34_pt1 | contig 39148 bp, 40 predicted proteins | sample N__stephensi_711_cecum__metabat2_high_PE_008 | metagenome-assembled genome bin N | reverse complement strand
ATGAGCCCAATTTCGTCCATCTCTACCGGGAGCATGACATGGCTGTCATCGACAATCTGGATCTGATCCAGCAGCTCTGCCCCGAGACGCATAAGTATATGACGATGCGCGGCGTGAAGGTGGCGCTGGTTTATAAAATGAACTGCAAGAAGCATGAAGGGTATATCGTCTACTGTAAAAAGAGCGATATGGCGCGCAAATGGTCGGACAGCGATATGGCGAACCTCACCTACATCAGCAAGATGATCGAACTGTTGATCAACGACCGATAACAGGCTGATAATGCTGTCGCTCAGGAAAACGGAAATATGAGGGCAAAACAATGAACTTAAAATTAAACTTAAATCGCGTAAAATATGTACTTGCATATGGGCTGGCTCTCGTCATACTTTTAGGAGGGCATCGTGTGGCGGCTGCAGCGGAGCAGATTTCGGCGGAGCCGGGAACCTTTGACGGTTCTTCTATAGCAGAGTTTTCGGGCGCGGAGCTCTCAGGCGGACTCAAGGCCTGTGGAAGCGACGGATTCCTCTATTCGGATGTCGCTTATCTCTCCGCGGCGACGGTGTCCGGGTTTGACAGAGCCACTCAGGAGAACTATATTGCGCTGTGCGACGAGATTGCCGGGTGGAAAAACGCCGGGGAGGACGTCCGGGATATCGTGCTCTATGTGGACAGACAGGGCATTTTGGGGCTGTCCTATACCCTGCCCAATCAACTCTATGGGGCGGAGGTCATGGAAGTGCAGGACTCGGAAAGCCGTGAGCGCGGCGTCACCATCCTGGGAGATGTGCCGGGTGAAGGTTTGTTCCGTGCGCCGGAGGAGGAGAATCTTGCGCTGATGGAGCGCAACGCCGGTACGGAGGAGACCTTTGAGGAGCTGGAGGCGTTGAGCTTCGACACACTCTATGACAAGGACAGTTATTTCAAGGGGCAGTTGACAAGCAGCCTTGAAAAGCAGATGTATGATCTGGCAAAATCCAGGATGGTGAAAGGAAAATCAAATTCTATTTCCATGTCCGTCTCGGCGAAGCCCGGCAACGCGGTGATTGCAAATGTGTTTTCCGCCATACAGAACGCCTATCCGTCCAGCTTCGAGTGGGCGGATCGCAGCGGCGGCATCAAAATAGTCTACAGCTACAACGGAGGCGGCAGTCTGAAGGTTACGATGGACAAGTCCAAACATTATTCCGCCAGCCTCTTAAACAGTGCCCAGAAGAAGGCTCAGACTCTGGTGGACGAGGCGTATCAATATGCGGCGGAGAGCTATCCCGATGCGCCCGCCTATGGACTGATTCAGTATTTTGACCAATGGATATGCGAGAACAATTATTATAATAACATAGGTCTTGGACAGACGCAGGCGGATTTGGCATCCAAGGAGTTTTACTATTGCCACAGCTCCATCGGTATCCTCACAAAGGGCTACGGGGTGTGTGAGAGCTATGCCCTTGCGGTAAACCGGCTGCTCGACATTGCAGGGATTCCTTCCATGGTGGTATATGGGACGGGAAACGGGGGCGGACATGCGTGGAATTATGTGAAAATGCCCAATGGGAACTGGTATATGCTGGACACTACATGGAATGACGGCGGCAATAAATCCAACGGGCAGTATCGGCTCTCGGCGGCCGACACCAAACATGTGGCAACGGGCTCCCGCTTTGTAGTGGGGCAAAAGTTTGATTATCCGGCGCTCGCCGGTTCCAATTATTCCGGCGGAGCGGAGGCGATAAGTCTGAACCAGTCGGAGCTTGTTTTAACGAAAGGTAAAAAACAGCAGCTTTCCATGTCCAATGACTATTACAGCAATTTCCGACACACCTGGTCAGGCAGCAATCCCAAGGTGGCAAAGGTTGACGCCAAAGGAAAGATTACGGCGGTGGCTCCCGGTAAAGCCGTGGCGACCTGTACTGTTGCGGGCAAAAAAATGTCCTGTACCATCTATGTCTATCAATGGACGGGGCTGACCTTTGCCAACAATAAGAAATCCAGCCTGTCCTATAATTACTCAAATAAGGATCTGGTGCTTGACAGCTCGGATGAGCTGATGATCTCTATTATGGTGGGGCAGAAGGAACGACAGATGTCCGCCGCCAACATCCAGACCAAGGCGGGATTGGCTGCGCCTAAGGCCACTGTGAGCAATTCCAGGATTGCCGCAGTGAACTCCTGCACTCTGAGCGGAAATGTGATCACACTGAAAATTCAGGTGTTAAAAATGGGAAGTACCAAAGTAAATGTGAGCTTTGGCGGCAAAAAGGCTGCCCTGAGTCTGAAGGTGACGCAGGCTCTCCAGGCAAACTGGTTTGAGGCATTGTCTGAAACCAGCGTAGAATATACCGGCAAAGCCTTCAAGCCCAAAGTGAAGGCGTCCGCGGCGCTTCCCAATGGCGTAAAATATAAAGTGACTTATGCCAACAATAAAAATACGGGAACGGCGACGGTCTCTATCACTGGTACAGGAAATTACAGCGGAACCGTCAAAAAGACCTTTCAGATTACGCCGAGGGATTTTCAGCAGGGGGAGTTCGTCTCCTGCGGCGCTTCCAAAACCTATATCGGCAAGGCGAATCCTGTTGCTACTGTGGTGAAATGGAAGGGAAAGCGTCTGAAGGCGGGAACTGACTATATTGTCAGCTATAGCTTGGCGGATGGCAGCCGCACAACTGCACCGACAGCGGCGGGCAGCTATACCGTGACTGTGACGGGAACCGGGAATTATAAGGGCTCCATAGACAAAAGCTTTACTTATACCATAACGAAAGCGCCCATCACCAGCCTCAAGGTGACATGTCCTTCCACGATAAAATATAAGGCGGGTGAGGATGTGACGCCTGCGGTAAAGGTGAAAATCAAAAATACCGTGCTTGGCAGCGGAGATTACACGCTGGGATTTTATGATGCAAATGGAAAGCCTGTGTCAAGGCTTACAGAAAAAGGGAAGTATACCCTGCAGATTACGCCGAAGGGAAATGTGGAGGCAACGAAAAAGAAATCCGTGATCACCAAAACAATTACGGTAAAGTAAGGCTGTCTCTGGCCTCGCGGATTGCGGTGATTATGGCACTTACCTCCTGATAACAGCCGCTGAGCTCTTCCTCAGTGCAGGCGGAAAAATCCATGGAGTTAAGCGCCTCCAGCCGTGCTTTATATTTTCTCTCCACCCTTTGGGCGGCGCTTACGCCCTTTTTAGAGGCAGCCCTGTCGCCGGCGGCAGTCAGCATCCGGGCATAACTGTCGTTTGCATTCCGGCACAATTCGCCGAGGGAGGAGGCATATTCCTCTGGAGATAATTTTGCCTCAGGGACGAAGAAGATGGAATTGATATTTTCCTGCATATTTTTCGGTACCTTTCCTGACTGATATTCCATTCATCATAACAGAGATGAATTTTACTGTCAATGCTTAAAAACTGTTTAAAAATTGTTTAAATACTGTTATAAAAGTTGCGGAAATTTTGGGAAAAGCCTTGACATTGTGGGAATGCACATGCTATTATGTCATAGTATGCCGCTTAACCAGGTAGAAGTGCGTCTGCCCGATGGCAGCGCCACCAAAGTTAGCGAGTAAAGAGCAGTGTGGAAAGAGGCCGCATATGTTCTGTGAAGGAGGTGCCTTATATGTACGCAATTATTGCAACAGGCGGAAAGCAGTACAAGGTTTCTGAGGGCGATATCATCAAGGTTGAGAAGCTCGAGGCAGAGGCTGGCAATACTGTTACTTTTGACCAGGTTATCGCAGTAAGTGACGGAGCTCTCAAGGTCGGCGATGCAGTTGCCAAAGCAACCGTGTCCGCTACCGTTATGGAGCAGGGTCGTGGCAAGAAGGTTATTGTATATAAATACAAGAGAAAAACCGGCTACCACAAGAAAAACGGTCACAGGCAAGCATACACACAGGTTAAGATTGACAAGATCACTGTGTAAAATATCAAGATGACCACGATTGAGATTAGCAGGGACAAAGACGGCGCATACAGACAGATCCTCTGTATGGGTCATGCAGATTACGCGAAGAGGCATTGGTTTCACAGGGATCCGGATATCCTGTGCGCCGCCATATCGGCGCTGATAATCAGCGCTGTGAATGCTCTGGAGGAGTTGGCGGGGGAGGAGATTGAGGCCGTGACCAATGAGGAGACCGGATTTATGCGGTTGGATTTTCCAGCGGACGCGTCTTTGCAGGAAAAATCCATATTTCTTCTGGATGCTCTGGTTTTTTCATTGCAGCAGCTCAGCGACAAATATGGAAAACAGTATCTACAAGTAAATTTTAAGGAGGTGTAACCCATGTTGAATTTGAACCTTCAATTTTTTGCTCATAAAAAAGGTGTGGGCTCTACGAAGAACGGTAGAGATTCCGAGGCTAAGAGGTTAGGTGCGAAGCGCGCTGACGGACAGTTTGTAAAGGCCGGCAATATCCTTTACAGACAGCGCGGAACCAAGATTCATCCCGGCGTCAATGTCGGCATTGGCGGTGATGATACCCTGTACGCACTGGTTGACGGCGTTTTGCGTTTTGAGAGAAAAGGCCGCGACAAGAAGCAGGCTTCCGTATATCCTGTGGAGCAATAAGACCTTACCGGGGCTTCAAACACATACCGTTTGAAGTCCTTTTTTATTCATTTCATATGCTTTGTATCACATATTAGTATGGTTTATGGAATGAAGAGAGGAGTGTGACCATGTTTGCTGACAGAGCCAAAATATATGTGCGCAGCGGTAAGGGCGGCGACGGACATGTGTCTTTCCGACGTGAAAAATATGTGCCCAACGGCGGCCCCGACGGCGGTGACGGCGGCCGCGGCGGCGACGTCATTTTCGAGGTGGACGAGGGTCTGAACACCCTGATTGATTTTCGGCATATCAGGAAGTATAAGGCTGGCGACGGAGAGCCGGGCGGCAAGAAAAACTGCCGCGGCAAGGACGGAGATGATATCGTTATCCGGATTCCCCGCGGAACTGTCATCAAGGAGGCGGAGAGCGGGCAGGTGATCACGGATATGTCGGGGGACAACAGACGCGTTGTGCTGTTGAAGGGCGGCAGGGGCGGTAATGGCAATCAGCATTATGCCACCAGCACCATGCAGGCTCCTAAATATGCGCAGCCCGGACAGCCCGCGCAGGAGCTGGAGCTTCTGCTGGAGCTGAAGATGATCGCGGATGTGGGGCTTGTGGGCTTTCCCAATGTGGGCAAATCCACTTTTCTCTCCCGCGTTACCAATGCCCGGCCCAAAATCGCAAATTACCATTTCACCACACTGAATCCCAACTTGGGCGTGGTGGATCTGGAGGGCACGGGAGGCTTTGTCATCGCGGACATTCCCGGGCTGATTGAGGGCGCTTCCGAGGGAGTCGGACTGGGACATGAATTTCTGCGCCATATCGAGCGCACCAAGGTGATCATTCACATCGTGGATGCCGCCGGGACGGAGGGACGCGATCCCGTGGCCGACATCTATGCCATCAACAGGGAACTGGAGGCCTACAATCCGCTTTTGGCCAGGCGGCCGCAGGTGATTGCCGCCAATAAGATCGATGCGATTTATGAGGGAGCCGATACAGACCCCATCGCTCTGCTGAAGGCGGAATTTGAGCCTGCTGGAATCCGGGTGTTTCCCATCTCGGCGGTGAGCAGCGAGGGCGTGAAACCACTTTTGTATTATGTAAACGAACTGCTGCTTCAAAGCGGTGAGGAGCCCGTGATATTCGAGCAGGAATATTTCCCGGAGCTTGCAAAGGGCGGTTCGGACGAGCCTTACACGGTGGTCTATGACAGAGAAGCGGACGAGTATGTGGTGGAGGGACCCCGCATCGAAAAGATGCTGGGCTATACGAATTTGGACAGCGAGAAGGGCTTTACCTTTTTCCAGAATTTCCTGAAGGAGACAGGGATTTTGGAGGAGCTTGAGAATTTGGGAATTTCAGAGGGCGATACCGTCCGCATGTACGGACTGTCCTTTGATTATTATAGATAGGAGTGGAGGAACAGATGACAAGCAAACAGAGAGCTTATTTAAAGAGCCTTGCCAGCAGCCTCGACCCGGTGTTCCAGATCGGGAAATCAAGTCTCACCCCGGAGCTCACGGAGGCGGTGGGAGAGTGTTTTAACAATCACGAGCTGATCAAGGTAGCCGTGCTGAAAAACTGTCTGGACGACCCGAAGGCCGTGGCGGAGGTTGTGGCGGAGAGAACTCATTCCCAGGTGGTGCAGGTGATCGGCAGAAAAATTGTGCTCTATAAGCCGGACAAGGACAAGCCGAAAATCGTATTGCCAAAATAATGCTGCATATACGGCGGAACAAGAGGGATTATGGACAGAATCGGTATTATGGGTGGAACCTTCAACCCCGTCCACATGGGGCATCTGTTGTTGGCGGAGGCGGCAAGGGAGGCATTTTCGCTGGATGAGGTATGGTTTGTTCCCACAGGATATTCTTATATGAAGGGAGCCCGGCAGTCCCTGGAGAATATGCCGCTCCCGGAGGAACGCCTTGAGATGACCCGTCTTGCAGTGCAGGACAACGTCTGCTTTCGCTGCATGGATATAGAGGTCAGACGTCAGGGCGCCACCTACACTTACGAGACGATGGAAGAGCTGCGGGCAGCTTATCCTGAAAAAGAGTTCTTTTTTCTGATTGGCGCAGACTGCCTGTATACGATTGAGAACTGGCGGGAGCCTGAGCGGATTTTCAGGGCATGTGAGCTTGTGGCTGCCGTGCGTCAGGGGGCGGACATCGCCGATATGCAGAGAAAAATAGCTCAGTTGAAATCACGGTTTGGAGCGCGCATCACCCTTTTGCCCTTCCGGAATCTGGAAATATCTTCCACGGAAATCAGGAAATGCGTGAGAGAGGGCAGAAGCATTCGCTATATGACGCCGCAGCCCGTGATATCCTATATAGAGACAAAAGGATTCTACCGGGAAACAAAGTAGAGAAGCAACATACAGAGAAGGAAAGCCATCGGAATGAAAACCATTGAATTGAAGAAAATAAGAAAGGCCATGGAGAGGACTCTGGATGACAGACGTTATGAGCACACATTGGGAGTGGCATACACAGCGGCGGCGCTGGCAATGTGTCACGATGCGCCCATAAAGGATGCACAGCTTGCAGGGCTTTTGCACGACTGCGCAAAATGTCTTTCGGATGAAAAACGCCTGTCCATCTGTGAGAAGCACAATATCAGCATCAATGAGATAGAGCGCAGAAATCCGGCGCTGCTCCACGCAAAGGTGGGAAGCTTTCTCGCCATGGAGGAATATCGGGTGAGCGATTCCAATGTGATTCATGCGATCCTGAACCACACCACGGGGCGCCCCGGTATGAGCAAGCTGGAAAAAATTATTTTTATCGCTGATTATATCGAGCCCGGCAGGACAAAGGCTCCGAACCTGGACGAAATCAGACAGCTTGCCTTCGTGAATCTGGATGCCGCGCTGCTGCGCATCCTTGAGGATACCCTGAGCTATCTGGAGAACAGCGGCGAGGAGATTGACCCCATGACCCGTAAGACTTATAATTATTACCGTTCCGAGGCGGAATAAAAGCAAGAGGTGGAGTAGAAGCGTATGGAGAGTAAAATACAGGATCAGACATTGGAAACGGCACGGCTCGCGATAGAGGCGATGCGGGATAAAAAGGCGGAGGATATTCGCGTGATCGATATCAGTGAAGTCTCCGTGGTCGCCGATATTTTTATCATCGCAGGCGGCAATAATCGCAGTCAGATTCAGGCTATGTGCGATAATGTGGAAGAAAAGCTTGGAAGGAATGGCACCGCAGTCAGACAGATTGAGGGGTATGATACTGCCAATTGGATCCTTATGGATTTTGGCGATATCATCGTTCATATTTTTGACAGGGAAAACCGTCTGCTCTATGATTTGGAACGTCTCTGGAGAGACGGAAGAGAACTGGATGCGGACAGCCTGTAACAAATGCAGAGGATAATGCCCCGCCGATACGACAAAGCATTATCCTCCGTTTGTTGATTTCAGCTTACAGCCTTTTAGCCTTTTGAGCCGTCTGACAGCCGCATATAAAAGCTCAGAAGATAGAGTCCGCAGATTCCCACAATAACATATACAATGCGGGACAACCAGGACATGTCTCCAAAAAGGAATGACACGAGGTTAAAGCGGAAAAGTCCTATCAGTCCCCAGTTGATGACGCCGATGATCGCGATTGTGAGCACGGTGCCGTCCAGATATTTATTTCCCATATTTTCCCTCCCATCTGCCTGTCTGCACAGGCATTCAACGCGTGCATTCTAATTGCCGCACATCCCTATTTATACCCCAAAACATAAAAAATATGTATTTTTTCCTGCTTTTTTTTAATAAATGATTGACAAAGAAAAAGGAATGCGGTATATTCTGAAATAATAATTGTATACATATATGCAATGTATGATACAGTTGTTGTATGCTAATTCATGTGTCCAAGGCACAGGCATAAGGAGGAGAAAATTATGAAAAGATTCAAGAAAATCGTAAGTGTTGCGATGGCTTCCGCGATGGTTCTTGCTATGGCAGGCTGCGGAAACGGCAAGAGCGGTGCAGACAGTGACGTATTCAAGATCGGCGGTATCGGACCTACCACCGGCGGCGCTGCAATTTATGGTATCAACGCAATGAACGGCGCTCAGCTGGCAGTTGACGAGATCAATGAGGCAGGCGGCGTAAACGGCTATAAGCTGGAGCTTAATTTCCAGGATGACGAGCATGACGCAGAGAAGTCCGTAAACGCTTACAACACCGTTAAGGACTGGGGCGCTCAGATGATTGTCGGCTGTGTGACCTCCAACCCCTGTATCGCAGTCAGCGAGAAGACCCATGAGGACAACATGATGATGTTGACGCCCTCTGCTTCCGCAGTGAAGTGTACGCAGTATGACAATGCTTTCCAGGTATGCTTCTCTGACCCGAACCAGGGTGCTGCTTCCGCACAGTATATCGGCGAGAACAATCTGGCAGAGAAGGTTGCCGTAATTTATGACAGCTCTGATGTTTATTCTTCCGGTATCTATGAGAGCTTCGTAATGGGCGCTGAGAGCCAGAGCTTTGAGATTGTATCCGCAGAGGCATTTACCGCTGACAACAAGACAGACTTTTCCGTACAGCTCCAGAAGGCAAAGGATGCCGGCGCAGATTTGGTATTCCTTCCCATTTATTATCAGGAGTCCGCACTGATCCTGACACAGGCCAACAGCATGGGCTATGCTCCCACGTGGTTCTCCTGCGACGGCATGGACGGTATTCTCGGTGTTGAGAACTTTGACACTTCTCTGGCAGAGGGCGTTATGCTTCTTACTCCCTTCGCCGCTGACTCCAAGGATGAGGCCAGCCAGAAGTTTACCAATGCATATAGGACTGCTTACAATGACACTCCCAATCAGTTTGCCGCTGACGGCTATGACGCAGTTTATATTCTGGTAGAAGCAATCAAGCAGAGCGGCGCTACACCTTCCATGAGCGTATCCGAGATTGGTGATGCCCTGAAGGGTGCAATGCCTCAGATTTCGGTTGACGGTGTTACCGGCGTCGGTATGACATGGCAGGCAACAGGCGAGGTAAACAAATCTCCCATGGCTGTCGTGATCAAGAATGGTGAATATTCTGCAATGTAATATTGAGTTTGCTGGGAAAACCAATGAGGGTTGCCTGAATCGGGCAGCCCTCATTTTTGAGAAGCAGATTGCTTTAAACGCAGGAGGGATCTGGTGTTTTCCGGTTTTAAGTTTTCCTGTTTTTAGAGCAATTTACTTGCGGGAACGGAAGGCTTCTGGTATACTTAGAGGAGTGTATTTTTGAAGGGATGGAGGTACCTATGAGTTTTATAACTTATCTGATAAACGGTATTAGTCTGGGCAGTGTCTACGCATTGATCGCGCTGGGCTACACCATGGTATATGGAATTGCAAAGATGTTGAACTTTGCCCACGGAGATGTCATTATGGTGGGCGGTTTTACCTGTTACACGATATGCAGCACCATGGGGCTGCATCCGCTTTTGGGCGTGGCGGTCTCTGTCATTGTGTGTACCGTGCTGGGCATCGTCATTGAAAAAATTGCATATAAGCCGCTCCGCATGGCGTCGTCGCCGCTTGCGGTGCTGATTACCGCCATCGGCGTGAGCTATCTTTTGCAAAATGTGGCGCTTTTGATTTTTGGTGCAAACGCAAAGTCATTTACCTCTGTGGTGAATCTGCCGGCGCTCACGTTGGCGGAGGGACAGATCGTCATCAGTGGCGAGACTATTGTCACCATTTTGTCCTGTATTGTGATCATGGTTCTGCTGATGCTCTTTATCAATAAGACCAAAGTAGGACAGGCTATGCTTGCGGTGTCTGAAGACAAGGGCGCGGCGCAGCTCATGGGAATCAATGTGAACGGGACCATTTCCTTAACCTTTGCCATCGGTTCCGCTCTGGCGGCCATCGCAGGCGTGCTCCTGTGTTCCGCATATCCGTCCCTGACGCCCTATACTGGTTCCATGCCCGGTATCAAGGCCTTCGTGGCTGCGGTATTCGGCGGTATCGGCTCCATTCCCGGCGCGTTTATCGGCGGCATTTTGCTGGGAGTGATTCAAATTTTCAGTCAGGCTTATATTTCTTCCCAGATGGCGGACGCCATCGTGTTTGCGGTTCTGATCATAGTGCTTCTCGTGAAGCCTACCGGACTGCTGGGAAAGAATATTCAGGAGAAGGTCTGATAATTTGTATGCCTGTCAAAGCAGGCGGATGGGAGAAAGTATGAGTAAAACACTTCGCAGTAATATCGTCACAATAGGGCTTGTGGTCGTCGTCTATATCGGCGCGCAGATTTTGATTGCAACGGGAAACATCAGCAGCCTGATGAAAGGTCTGCTTGTTCCCCTCTGTGTATATGCCATCCTCGCGGTGTCCCTGAATCTGACGGTGGGCATCTTGGGGGAACTCAGTCTCGGACATGCTGGCTTTATGTGTATCGGGGCATTCTCCAGCGCATTTTTTTCCAAGTGCATGAAGATGTTTGTGCCTGGTATGCCGGGCGCGCTGCGCTTTCTGCTGGCAATCGTGATCGGTGCGGCTCTGGCAGGGCTCTTTGGTATCTTGATCGGTATTCCCGTGCTGCGGCTCAAGGGAGATTATCTGGCGATTGTGACGCTGGCCTTCGGCGAGATCATAAAAAATATTATCAATATTCTCTATCTGGGCATCGACGAGGAGGGGCTGCACTTTTCCTTAAAGAGCTCTCTGGATTTGCATATGGCGGATTCCGACAAGATCATCATCAACGGAGCCATGGGAATCACCGGAACGCCCAATGATTCCAATTTTACAATCGGTGTCATCCTGCTCATTCTCACGCTGCTCATTGTGCTGAATCTGATCCATTCCAGGGACGGACGCGCCATCATGTCCATTCGGGACAATACCATCGCGGCGGAGTCTGTTGGAATTCCGGTGACCCGATACAAACTGATGGCTTTCAGTATCTCTGCGGCGCTGGCCGGTGTTGCGGGCGTGCTCTATGCCCATAATTTATCCACGCTGACGGCTCTGCCAAAAAATTTCGGCTATAATATGTCCATTATGATCCTGGTGTTTGTGGTGCTGGGCGGTATGGGAAATATTCGTGGTTCCATGATTGCCGCCGTAATCCTGACCTTGCTGCCCGAGCTTCTCAGAGGCGTGGTCAGCGATTACCGCATGTTGATCTATGCGATTATCCTGATTGTCATGATGCTCTTCAACTGGGCGCCCAAATGTATTGAGTGGCGCAAGAAGCTTACCGCAGGTGTGAAGGCACGTATGCCTAAGAAAGCTGCCGCAAAGGAGGTTGAGTAGAATGGCAATGTTGGAAGTAAAAAATCTGGACATTTCCTTCGGCGGACTGCGCGCGGTGGATGATTTTAATATGACAATTGAAAAGGGCTGTCTGTATGGCTTGATCGGCCCCAACGGCGCGGGAAAAACAACCGTATTTAATCTGCTTACCGGCGTATATAAGCCAAACAGAGGAATCATTTTGCTGGACGGCAGGGACATTACCGGAAAGAAAACCATCGATGTCAATCGCGCGGGAATTGCCAGAACCTTTCAGAATATCCGCCTTTTTAAGGAGCTGACTGTCCTTGACAATGTAAAAGTGGGACTGCACAATCACAATTCCTACAGCACGCTCACCGGAATTCTTCGTCTGCCCAAGTACCATAAGGTGGAGCGGCAGATGAATGAAAAAGCGCTGGAGATTTTAAAGGTGTTTGACCTTGACGGCGAGGCGGAGGTACTTGCCGCTAATCTGCCCTATGGTAAGCAGCGCAAGCTGGAGATTGCCAGAGCGCTGGCGACGGATCCCAAGCTTCTGCTTCTGGATGAGCCCGCGGCGGGCATGAATCCCAACGAGACGCAGGAGCTTATGAATACGATACGTTTTGTGCGCGAGCACTTTGATATGACGATTCTGCTCATTGAGCACGATATGAAGCTGGTCAGCGGTATCTGCGAGGAGCTGACGGTGTTGAACTTTGGCCGCGTGCTCTGTCAGGGGAAAACGGCGGAGGTGCTGAACAATCCGGAGGTAATCAAGGCCTATCTGGGAGAGTAGGATTCCGGAAGAGGAGAGAAACGAGAGGTATGTGTCTATGATGATGGAAATAAAAGACCTTGAGGTATATTATGGCATGATCCAGGCCATAAAGGGCGTATCTTTTCATGTGAACCAGGGGGAGGTCATCGCGCTGATTGGAGCAAACGGAGCCGGCAAGACTACCATTCTGCACACTATTTCCGGTCTGCTCAGCCCCAAGAGCGGAAGCGTCCTGTTTGAAGGACAGGATATCACAAAGGTTCCGGGACACAAGATTGTGTCTATGGGAATGGCTCATGTGCCCGAGGGCAGGAGAGTGTTTGCACAGCTCACAGTGCTGCAGAATTTAAAGATGGGCGCCTATACCAGAAAGAATAAAGAAGAGATTCAGCAGACATTGAGCAATGTGTTCGCGCGGTTTCCCCGTCTGGAGGAGCGCCAGAACCAGCTGGCAGGAACGCTCAGCGGCGGTGAGCAGCAGATGCTTGCCATGGGCAGAGCGCTGATGAGCCATCCCAAGCTTATTTTGATGGATGAACCTTCTATGGGATTGTCTCCCATTTTTGTAAACGAGATATTTGATATTATTCAGGAAGTCAGCAAAGGCGGCACGACCGTGCTTTTGGTGGAACAGAATGCAAAGAAAGCGCTCTCCATCGCGGACAGAGCCTATGTGCTGGAGACCGGACGCATTGTGCTGGAGGGGAAGGCGGCAGACCTTTTGCAGAATGATTCCATCAGGAAAGCATATCTGGGAGAGGGATAATGACACTTCTGTCAGGAATCTGTAAGTCCATATAAGAAGCGCAGTAAGCGGCGCGGAAATGAGGATTATTATGCAAAAAAACATTGTAATTACCATTGCAAGACAGTATGGAAGCGGCGGACGGACGGTGGGGGAGATGCTTGCCGACAAGCTGAATATCCACTATTATGACAAGGAGCTGATGAAGCTTGCAAGCGACGACAGCGGGATCAATGAGGCGTTGTTTGTCAATGCGGACGAGAAGCTCAAGAGCACCAGCCTGTTCCGCATTGCTAAAAATGTTTACAGCGGCGAGCTCCTGCCTCCTGAGAGCGATGATTTCACCTCCAATGACAATCTCTTTAATTATCAGGCCAAGATTATCCGGACGCTGGCGGAGGAAGAGTCCTGTGTCATTATGGGCAGATGTGCCGACTATGTATTGAAGGACTATGATAATGTGCTCAGCGTGTTTGTTCATGCGCCCCATGATTTTTGCATGAAACAGGCGGGAGAGAAGCACAGCATGAGTGAGAGGGAGCTGGAGCGCTTTATTGCCAGGACAGACAGGTGCCGGGCGGATTATTACAAATATCATACAGGCAGAGAGTGGACGGACGCCCGCAATTACGATTTGTGTCTGGACAGCTCAAAGCTGGGCTTTGAACGCTGCGTGGAGGAGATTATCGCCTATATGAAAGTGCGTTTTGAGTAAGGAGTTGAGTAAGGAGTATTGCCATGAAGAATACACCGTCCGAACAGGAGAGAATCTTTCGGGAGTGGATGCGTCAGCAGATGAATGAAAGCGGTGTGCGCAGATATACCGACAATGCCATTATTGCATACAGCTATGCCCTGAGAACTGCCTGTCACAAGATGGTTCCACCGGTGGCGGGCAATCTGTTTGCAATCGGTGAAGATAGTGAATTTGAGCCAATCTATACCAGAATTCTCGCAGCACCAGACTATGATCAGGTCAATCAGGAGAACGGAAACGGAGCCTTTGGTGTGGCTTTAAGGCTCTATCAGGTATTCTTAAGTCAGGGCATGAAGGGAATTGCCCCTGATATAGACGCGCCATTTTATATGAAGCATCAGGCAGTGTCCAATGCCGACTACAGCGAGGACAGGGGCGTGGATTTCCGCTATGTGGAAGTGCCGATGAAGCCCATGCAGTGCATCTATTACGGCGCGCCCGGCACAGGGAAATCCTATACGGTACGGCATATACTGGAGACGGAATATCCGGATAAGCAGGAGAGAGATGCTCACTGCAAACGCCTGATTTTTCATCCGACCTATCGATATGAGGATTTTGTGGGCTCTATCAAACCGCTCATCTCTCTGGATAAGCCTTTGGATTATGTGTATTCTGCAGGGCCTTTCACCTCATTGTTAAAGGAAGCCTTTTCTCATCCCTCAGAGAAGTATTATCTGGTGATCGAGGAAATCAATCGTGGAAATGCCCCTGCAATATTCGGCGATTTATTTCAGCTCTTGGACAGACAAAGAAACGGAAAGTCTGAGTATGCGGTGCAGAATGTTGATATTTCTGCGTACTTTTCCAGAGACCCCGGACTCAAGAAGCTGTTTTACGAGGGAAAGATATGGCTGCCCGCCAACTTCAGTATTCTTGCGACCATGAATACGGCGGACGACAATATTTTTGTATTGGACAGCGCCTTCAAGCGTCGATTCAAACTGGAATATGTCAGGATCAATTTTGATGATATGCCGGAGAGCTGGAGCAGGGAATATGACACTTTTGTCGGGAAAATGCCGCTGACTGCCATGTTTATGGGAACACCGCTGGAAAGCTATGTGCAGATGCTCTCGCGCACGGGGAAATTGAAGCGGAACTGGCCCACTTTTGCAAGGCTGGTAAATCATATTATTGATATGCTGAATATTGAGGCGATTGGAAAGGATCGTCCAGAGCTTGCAAAAATTCCTGAGAACAAAAAACTGGGACCGTTCTTTGTCTCTGACGACGAGCTGGACAGCAGGGAAAACTTTATAAATAAGGTTGTCTTTTATCTAAAACAGGATGTATTCACCTATTCGGATCACTATATGCCGGATTCCTATGAGGATATTTATCTGAAATATTTGGAACTGGGTGAGGATTTGTTCGGACTGTTGGTGTGATTGATTGACAGGGTATTTGGAGGCCGTTTCGGGAACAGGAAACGGCCTTTTTGTAGTATAAGCTGTAAGATGCTATTTATAAAAGCGGAAGACACCGTAGACTGTGCCCAAAATCTGACAGTCGTCCACAATGATCGGCTCCATGGAATCATTCTCCGGCTGCAGACGCACATGTCCGTTCTCGCGATAGAAGGTTTTAACCGTCGCGGAATCCTCTATCAGGGCGACAACAATGGAACCGTTGACAGCAGTATTGCAGGCATGGACGAAAATGCGGTCTCCATTTAAAATGCCGGCGTTAATCATGGAATCCCCCCGCACATTTAAGATAAAGGACTCACCCTTCGGCACCATGTCAGCAGGAACCGGGAAGTAGTCCTGAATATTTTCTTCGGCAAAAATCGGCTGGCCGGCAGCTACATTGCCGATGACAGGAATGCTCACCATCTCGGTGCGAACCATCTGAAAGCTGTCATCACAGATTTCGATGGCACGGGGCTTGGTGGGATCCCTGCGGATATATCCGTTTTTCTCAAGGGTCTCCAGATGAGAGTGAACCGAGGATGTCGATTTCAGATGAACGGTCTCACAAATCTCGCGAACCGTGGGCGGATAACCGCGCTTTAAAATCTCGTCTTTAATATAATCTAAAATTTCCTGTTGTTTGAGAGTAATCTTTCCCGCACCCATGTGTGTACCTCCATTATTCCGGCTCCAAAATCCTGCCTGTAAACTCATTGTAGCATATCTGTTCTCAAAAAGCAAACATATATTCCAAAAATATGTTCGATTTTTCTGTTGACAAAAGAAAGTATGTTCGATATAATGAATTTAGAACAAATGTTTGCGAACAAACATTCTGAAATTGCGACTGACAAAAACGGGAACTGATTAAGAAAAGGTTGATCGAAAAGAGCTTAGTAGAAAAGAACTTAACATAAAGGAGCTAACATAAAGGAAGCTGATATAAAGGAAGAAGGAGTGTAGCTATTATGAGAGAGCAGAAAAATTTATATGAGATGACCGACCGCGAGTTGAGAGCTTATAAGAGAAAACTGCGCAGACAGCGCCAGCAGCGCAGGAGAACGGCCTCTATAATACTGGCCGTCAGCCTGATTGTCCTGTGTGTAGTGTCTTATCACTCATTGACTTTGAACGCAAAAGACAGCTCAGAAAACATTTCCCTGAAATATTATACCGGCGTCATAGTAAAAAGTGGAGACAGCATCTGGACGCTGGCGGACCAATATATTGATTATAGCCAGTATCGCGATAAGGAAGCCTATATTGAGGAAGTGTGCAGTATCAACCGCCTGGAGGAGCCAGCTGCGACTCGCGCAGGACAGCGTCTGATTTTTCCTTATTATTCGGATGAGTTTATAAGGTAGCCTGCGGTGAATCCATCTATGTTCCCTACTGTCGGCATTGCTTAAACAGTTATCCTGATATTTCAGGTGAAACTGTCACAATCCGTTATAAATTCCGGCATTATAAATTCACTCATTATTATAGAGACGGATTGGTGAAATCGTGTTATAATGATTAAAGCAGAGGGATAAAGAAGGATAAAAGGGCAGAGAAATATGAACATAGCAGTACAATGCTGCGGCATCGCGATTTTGATTTTAATATGGTATTTTTCACTGAGACAGAAGCCGCTGGGACTGGAATCGGAAAAGCTGTTTTTAATTACCATGGGAATGACTTCTCTTTGCGTCGTTTTGGATATTCTTTCGATCGTGGCGATTAATGCCCGGGGCTCAATTTCAGAATTTCTGTTGGCATTTATCTGTAAGACCTATATTGTCTCCCTGATCTGGGTGGGATATTGGGGCTTAATCTATTCAAGCACAGACTTTATCGGGACAAAAGCTGAACTGAGAAAGAAAAACAGGATATATACGGTGATTCTTCTGACCGGTACGGTGCTCATTTATATTTTGCCGATTTATTACTATCTGGAAGGCAATATTGTCTATACATATGGGCCAAGTTGCATGGCTACTTATGTGTTTGCACTTCTTTTTGTGCTGGCGACCCTGTATAAGGTGGTAATAAAGGGCTCAGAGATGAATCCCAGGAGGCGGCGAGCCATTATTGTATGGATGTGCATCTGGATTATTGCGGCTGTGACACAGTTTTTTAATGCCAATTTATTGCTGGTTGGTTTTGCATCCGTGCTCGGCATGATTATCCTGTTTTTTGAGCTGGAAAACCCAGAGGCCAATCTCGACAGAGAGACAGGTGCATATAATGCCCATGCATTGGGGGAATACACAAAACTTTTGTATCAAAGGAGAGAAGTGTTTTCTGCAATGCTCCTGGCCTTGAACGAGTCTGCGGTTGTCAAAACCGATGGTAATGTCCTGCGGATGGATATGACACTCCGAAGTATTGTGCGTTATGCGGAAAAGCTCAAAGGTGTAAAAGTATTTAAAACACTGGAGCGGGAGCTTGTATTCCTCACGTCCAACGAGGAACGTATGCAGGAAGTATATCGGGACATCAGAGAATACATAGAGAATTTGGAAAAGAGCAAAAAGGAGGAGGGACAGGCAAGGATATCTCCCTGTTACGTTTTGCTGCCGGATTCATCAATGTTAAGGAATGTAGAGGAAGTATTCCAGATGCTGCGCCATTTCAGAGTGGGAAAAAGAGAAAATTCTGAGGGAAACAGCATACTTCTGGATGAAAAGAAGATTGGTCAGTACAAGGAGAGCGAAGAGACGGAGGCCTTGATCCGTGCCGCCATTGAGGAGGATAGGATCGAGGTATTTTATCAGCCGATTTATTCCACGAAGCAGAAGCGTTTTGTGTCCGCAGAGGCGCTGGTGCGCATCCGGGATAAGGACGGGAGTATTATACCGCCGGGACGCTTTATTCCGATTGCCGAGCATAACGGGCTGATTTCCCGAATCGGTGAGATTGTTTTTGATAAAACCTGCGCTTTTATCAAGGAACATCAGTTGAGAGAGCGATATGGGATCGAATACATAGAGGTGAATTTGTCTGTCAGACAGTGTGAAGATACAAAACTGGCCGATATCTATATTTCAATTATGAAAAAGTATGATATGGATCCCTCCTGTATCAATCTGGAAATCACGGAATCGGCGTCCATCCAGACCCGCAATAATCTGTTGGAGAATATGCAGATATTGATTGATTATGGCGTGAGATTTTCTCTGGATGATTTCGGAAATGGGGAGAGCAATTTAAATTATATTGTCAATATGCCGGTCTCCATCGTCAAATTCGACCGTGATATGACTCAGGATTATTTTTCCAGCCAAAAGGCGAAGCTGGTCATGGAAGCGGCCATGCATATGATCCACGATATGAAACTGGAAATCGTATCGGAGGGTGTGGAGACCAAAGAGCAGATGGAAGCGATTGCAGCGTTGAATATCGAATATATTCAGGGATATTATTTCTCCAGGCCGCTTCCGGGGAATGAATTTCTGCAATTTGTTCAAGGTCAGGAGGGTAATGTATAGCCTAAGAACAGCATAGGCAATCGGCGGTTACTCCGGATTTTCGCGCAGATGTACCGCATTTGCAGCCCGTCTGCGGCGTTCCTGTTCCATAGCCGCATAATGCTTTCTGGTTGTATTGACATCCTTATGTCCCAGTACGTCAGCCACCAGATAGATATCCCCGGTCTCTTTATATAGATTGGTGCCATAGGTGCTGCGCAGCTTATGGGGGGTAATTTTTTTCAGACTGGTCACACGGGAAGCATATTTTTTGACCAGATTTTCCACAGAACGCACCGCCATCCTTCGGTTTTGCAGAGATAAAAACAGCGCGTTCTCATGTCCCTGAACGGGGATGATGCGTTCCCGTTCCTCCCAATAGTCCAACAGGGCGGTCTCCACTTCCTCGCCAAAATAAATGACGGTTTCATACCCGCCTTTGCGGCGTATTTTGATTCCGCCCTCGTCAAAGTTTACATCGCCCAGGTCGATACCGACACATTCGGACACACGGAGCCCTGTGCCGAGGAGCAGGGTCAGAAGCGCCACATCTCTCAGCTTTGTTTTCCTGTGGTATTCCAGTTCTTTGTCAGTGAGTTTTGTGCCGGCCTCCACCTGATCCAGCAAAATGGCAACTTCATTGGGCTCCAGACGTATGATTTCCTTTTCGGGGCGTTTGGGTAATGGTACCAGTGCAGCGGGATTATTCTCAATCATCTCGTTTTGATAAAAATAGTTATAAAAGCTTCTCAGTGAGGCCAGTTTTCTGGCCTTTCCCCGCTCGTCATTGGTAATTTCCCTGCCGTCCTTCTGATAGAGCGTCAAATATTCCAGATATTCCTCAATATCCAACCGTGTGATATCATCGAGCAGGGAGAGGGGATATTGTTCGATTTGCATCCTGGCGCATACCGCGTTCCTCTCATGCAAAAACTCAAAGAAAAGGCGGATATCATAGGCATAGGCCAGCCTGGTTCGGGTAGAGGTATATTCCTCAATCCCGCGGAAAAAGGTTTTGCAGAAGCCGGGCAGAGTGTCCAATACCTCCCGCATTTTCAGAATATTATTTTTGTTCTGTTCATCGTGATAATTGTTCTTATTGAGTACTGCCACTATATTTCCCAGCCTTTCATTTTCCCGTTTCTGATTGCGGTAAACATGCGCTCCTTGACACCCGGGGTCTCATGATTGATGTCTCTGAGCAGGTTTTTGATATATTCCCGTTTGGTGTGCCCATCCGCGGGACAGGGACTCTTCACCACCGGGAGATGATATTTATTTACAAAGCCAATGACATCCGCCTCATTCATATAAATCAGAGGCCGGATAACTGTCAAATCCATGCGGTCTAAATAGGTGACGGGAGAGAAGGTGTGAAAACGTCCCTCAAAGATCAGAGACATCAGCATGGTCTCCACCACATCATCCTTGTGATGGGCGTAGGCCACTTTATTGCAGCCGATTTCCTTGATGGCCTGATTCAAAGCTCCCTTGCGCATTTTGGCGCAGAGCGAACAGGGATTGCTCTCGGCGCGCTCTTCAAAGACGATGGGTGCGATATCGGTCTCTATAACCGTGTATTCCACGTCCATACTGCGGCAGAGCGCCCGTATCCCGTCCAGATTAAGATTTCCGAAGCCCAAATCCACAGTCACTGCATGAATTTGGAAAGGTTCGGGATAGAAGCGCATGAGTCCGCAAAGGGCATAGAGCAGGGTCAGGCTGTCCTTGCCGCCTGAGATGCCGACAGCAACCCTGTCACCCGCATCAATCATGTGATAGTCGTCTATAGCCTTTCTTACATAACTGTACAATTGCTGTAATTTCATGATTTCTCCGATTCTGTCTGTCAATTCGCTACAGCTCCATTTTACTCTTTTTTCCTATTTTGTACAACCACAAGAGTATTTTTTCATATGGAGCTCTTGTGATATCATGCAATTTGGTGTATGATTATAAAATAATCGCAGAGGGATTCATTACAGGAGGATTTGTTATATGAAAGAACACTTTAATAATAAATATGTGCGCTGGGGGCTTACTGCATTTTGTGTGATTGTGGCAAGCATCTGCTTCTATTATTTGATGTTCCACGGCGTCAATATCAAGATTGGATTGGGAAAGCTGCTCAATGTCCTGAGTCCTATTGTGGCAGGATTTGTATTGGCATACCTTATGACTCCCGTTTTGAATCAGATTGAATATCGCATTATGAGACCGATTTTTGAGCGCATTCCCATGAAAAATACCGCAAAGCGTGATTCCATTGTGCGCGGTCTCAGCATTCTGACGACGACGCTTTTGCTCTTTGCCATAATTTACGCCCTGCTTTCCATGCTTGTCTCGCAGATTGTACCCAGTATCATGAATCTGGTTGCGAATTTTGATACTTATGTAAATAATGTGAATAATGTCATCAACAAGCTTCTGGCGGACAATCCCGAGGTGGGCAGCTATGTAGTCAGGAAAATCAGTCAGTATTCCGGCGAACTGGAAACTTGGCTGACCAATAATGTATTTACTGCGCCCACTGCGATTATCAAGACCATCTCCTTAAGTGTGATCAATTTAGTCAGTGTGCTGTGGAACTGGGTGATCGGCTTCATTATTTCTATTTATGTGCTTGCCAGCAAGGAGAAGTTTGCTGGGCAGGCCAAAAAGGTGGCATATGCGCTTTTTGAAAAGCGGACGGCAAATATGATCATCCGCAATTTCCGGTTTACCCATAAGACATTTATCGGATTTTTCAGCGGCAAGGTATTGGATTCCATCATTATCGGTCTGCTCTGTTTTATCGGAACGACGCTATTGAGCACGCCGTATGCTGCGTTGGTCAGTGTGATCATCGGTGTGACAAATATCATTCCTTTCTTTGGACCGGCACTGGGTGCAGTTCCCTGCACGATCCTGATTTTTCTGGTAGACCCGATGCATCCGCTGAACAGTCTGTATTTTGTTATCTTTATTCTGGTTCTGCAGCAGTTTGACGGCAACATTCTGGGGCCGAAGATACTTGGAGATTCCACCGGGCTTACGGGATTTTGGGTTATTTTTGCCATCACATTGTTCGGTGGCGCATTCGGCGTGCCGGGAATGATTGTGGGCGTACCCATTTTCGCAGTGATTTATGCAGCCGCCAAATCACTGGTCAATATGGCGTTGGACAGAAGAAATATGCCGCAGGCGACGGAAGCGTACCTCACGGTAGGGTCTGTGGACGAGGAAGGCTTTCATGAATATGTGCCTGAGTTTAAGCAGAATATAGATGAGCAGAAACAGGCCAGAGCTTCAAAAAGGCAGGAGCGAAAAGACAAATGAAAAAAAGCAACTCTGCGCAAAAGTAAGAAGTAGTAGGAGCGAAGACATGCGTTTTGTGATTCAGCGCGTGACGGAAAGTTCTGTCACTGTAGATAATCAGATAATAGCTCAAATTTCAAAGGGATTTCTGGTTTTGATTGGTATCAGCAGGGACGATACCATGGCATCTAATAAGGACAATGCCAAGGCATTTTCCAAGGAAAAAGCCTTGGGAAATGCCTTGGAAAAAGCCGATAAAATGGTTAAAAAACTGATTGGTCTGAGAATTTTTGAGGATGAGAACGGCAAAACCAATCTGGATTTAAAAAGTGTTGGCGGCAGTCTGTTGCTTGTGTCACAGTTTACATTATATGCAGACTGCAAAAAAGGAAACCGTTCCTCCTTTATCAATGCCGGTGAACCTCACATGGCCAACGAGCTTTACGAATATATTGTTAAACGCTGCCGACAGGAAATTCCGGTGGTTGAAACCGGAATATTTGGCGCAGACATGAAAATAACTCTGTTAAATGATGGACCGTTCACCATAATATTGGATTCTGACGAGCTGGGTATATAAATATAATGCCTGCAACTATTCGTTAAACTATGGTTTTGCGCATAGTTACAGGCCACTCTTCCCAATATAAACCTTTACACTACAATCAGTGGATTTTCACGATGATTCATCATATCTAATACACCGGTCATGGACTTACGTGCCATATCGCGAACCACCTTTTCTGTATAGAAGGCAGTGTGTGGTGATAAAATCACATTGGGGAAAGAACGCAGGATTGCCATAGTATGGTTGTCAATAGGCTCACCCATTCGATTGGCGTAATACAGACCGTTTTCCTGTTCCAGAACATCCAGAGCGGCATGTCCCACCTTCCCGCATTCAATGGCTGCAATCAGGGCATCGGTGTCAATCAGGGTTCCCCGGGCGGTATTGATGATCGTGACGCCATCCTTCATCTGGGCAAAGGCTTTCCGATTCAACAAATGATAGTTTTCCGCTGTGGCAGGGGTATGTAAGGTAATGATGTCCGACTGGGCATATAATTCCTCCAGCGATACATATTCCGCCAATTTACGACATTCTTCATTGGGATACAGGTCATAGGCAAGCAGGCGGCAGCCGAAAGCCGACAAATGCCGAATGACGGTTCTGCCAATCTGACCTGCTCCGATAACGCCTATGGTGCAGTCGCTGATATCACATCCCATTTTCCCCTTCAGCGTATAATCCTGCACCTTGGAACGCTCCAGAATATGGCAGATATTGCGGCAGCACATCAGCATCAGCATAATTGCATAATCGGCCACTGTTTCCGGCGCATAGGACACATGGCACACGCCCATTCCCAGCTCTTTGGCACGCTTCAGGTCAATGTGATCCACGCCGATGGAACGGGTCGCGATATAGCGCACTCCCACCCCATAAAAGCGCTCCAGCATATCCGCGCCGAGATTGCAGGGTGTGGCGCTGATAGCGTCATATCCTCTGGCCAGTTCCACATTTCCGGGCTCCGGGTAGGCTGTGGTATAACCATATTCGCAGCCAAACTCTTTCGAGTACTGTTCAAAAAACCCCTTTTCATCAAACTCCCGCATTGCATAAGCAAAAATTTTCATATTGTTCCACCTCCATTAATCTATCTTATCACTATAATAATGATTTTCCTTTAACATATCCTTTATGGATTTAAATTTACATTCACAAAGTTTTTCGCACAAAGCCAGGACTTCATCGTTCTTATAATCCTTTACATCATATCTTTTTATCCCATCTTTAAGATGGAACAGGAAAATGACGCCATCGTATGACAGATACTCATTCCAATACCCTAACTCTAAATACTTGCCTATAAATTGTTCCCATTCATCTGCTTTTTCCTTCGGAAATGCAACACCATAATTGTTGCCAAATTCCTCAACTGTAAATCCTCTATCTTTTAAGGCAAAAATCTCATCTCCCATTCCCATAACATAAGAATAATACATAAAACACCTCCGCTAATTTTGCTCCGCCCTCATTGATGTAAAAAATCCTCCACCTTGCGGCGAAGGACTAAACTTTCTTTGTACTTATATTTTAACAAGCACAAAGAGGAAAGTCAATAGAGCTTTCCATTAAAATTCTCCCTTTTCGGAAAAGTGTTCCCACTGCTATTATCAGAGAATTTAGTGAAAATTCTGCAAACTGGAATTAAATTTACCAAAAGCGGAATGGAACAACCGTTTTAATAATTAGCGCAAAAACAATGGAAATCTCCATCATACAAATTGTTTCCCTGACGGATTTTCGTAAAACAAGTATTCCAAGCAGCAGCATTAAAAGGTTCAGCCAAGAACGAATATCTATATAAAACATTCCATACGCAAAAGCAGTGTTCACCAAAACTCCCAAAATGCCTGCGGAAAGAATAAGGGCAACCCAGCCTTTCCCTTTCGCATACCAGCATAAAAAACCAAGAAACGGAGAGGCGATCGTATATGCAATCCAAATCATAACATAGCTTTTTGGAAAGAAACCCGCCACAAAATTACAGTACAGATAATAGCTTGCTACAAATCCTACAAAAAACAGGAAAACATTCATTGCGGCTCTAAAGGGTGCATAACTGTATACAGCTATACAGACCGCAATCACGATCCATGGTGCAAATCCACCTAAGAAATTGTGAAAATCCAAGGCATTATCAATCGCTTGTAACAGAACCGGAAGATGCCCTTGCGTATAATCTAAGTATTTGGAAAATGTCCCCATACAGATTCCCAAAAGTAAGATACCTATTGTAAGAATAATTTGCTTTTTGGTAGAATCTGATTTTTGAGGTGCTCGTATTTTATCTAAAAAATCCATTTTCCAATCTCCTGCAAATCCCGATTGTCTTTATAAATTATATTTTATATCCATGATAGGCAAAGAAATACGCCGCCATCTGAGCTCTGGAACTAAAGCTCTCTGTTTCCAACAGCTCTTTTACTTCTTCTCTGGAATAAAAACGGGCATCAATCTGTTCATTTTCCGATGAGTGGTCGGAAAAGCTGCCCTCCACTTCCGCAAAGGCGATATAGGTAGTGGTATCTGAGATGGCTACGGCGGCAAAGGAGGGAGGCAGTATGGTCCTGATCTTTTTGATCTGCAGGCCGGTCTCCTCATAAAGCTCTCTGGCGATGCAGTCCTCAATACTCTCCCCGTCGTTGAGCATACCTGCACAGAGATTGTAAATCGTCCGATTTACCCCCATGCGGAATTCGTGGAGCAACAGCAGTTTGTCGCCACAGGTCGCCACGATGGAGACTCCGCTGGGAGCCGCTCCCACGTCCTCGATGGAGTGCAGCTCTCTGCGGCTTACCATCTCGTATTTCTTCTCTTTTCCTGCTTTGTTGCTGTAGGTGATCTCATAGTTTTTGAGATATTTTCCGTCCCGAACCTTTTGAAAATCTAAAATCTTAAAGCTCATATAACTGCTTCCTCTTTCTCTATCTTTTTATCTGTTCCGCCAGCGGTTTCCTGTTCTTTTTGCGCGTGATTTCCACCAATCCCAGAGGTGTGATGTCTATTATGTCAGTCTTCTGCCTGTCCGATGCGGTGAGCGCGCTCAGGTAATTCATCAGCGCCTTCTGGTCGGCCGCAGACTTCATATTGATAAAATCCACGATGATGATGCCGGAGAGATTGCGGAGGCGTAACTGCAGGGCTATCTCCTCTGCCGCTTCTCTGTTGATGTGTGTGCAGACCTCGCAGGATGCCCCTGAGGCCTCGCATTTGCCCGAATTCACGTCGATTACCGTCAGAGCCTCTGTTACTTCGATGATGAGGTAACCGCCGGATTTGAGCCATACACGGCGGTTCAGCGCTGTGTCCAGCTTTTGCTCCAGCCCATAGAGCTTTGACAGAGGAAGCTCCTCCTGCTCCGCTTTCGTATAGAATCGGATGGCCTTATCAGCGGGGGGCGCCGTCTGCAGCTGCTTATAAATCTGTTCGTCGTCAGTCAGTATTTCCTCATATTCCCCCGGGTAAACCAGGTATTCCAGCACATCCTCCCAGGGAGCCGGCGGCTCTGACAGGCAGGAAAAACAGGTGCGGTGCAGCGCTGTCTGAAAGAGCGTCTGTAAACGCAGGGTGAGCTGCTGCAGAGCTTCCGTAAGCAGCGTCCCGCCGTTTTCCTTCGAGAGGAGTTCCGCCGCCCGAGTGCGCACCACAAGCCCTACAGGTATGGATCCGGTCTCCGCTTCCTGTGCTTCCCGCCCATGAGCAAACGCGATAGGCGCCGGCGTCAGGCCTCCGGCCTCTCTCAACAAATTCCGCAGTGCTTTTTTCTGTTCCGTGTTTAATTTGGCAGAAAATCCCGTGTGCGGGCTTCCGACACTCAGCGCGAAATATTCATTGGAAATCGAAATCAATGTGGTGACGGAGGGCTGCTTGGTCTTTTGCGCGTCCCGCGTGACCTGTACGGGGAACTCATCTCCTTCCAGAATCCTCCCGTCCCATCTGCGGTTTAATAAAAAAGGATGCGCACCGTCCTTTCCGGACAGGAAACAAATCTGCCGCTGTCGGTCTCCGATTTCCACAAAACAGGCGTTCAGGTTCTTTACCACATTCTTGACCTTTGCGATATAGACTGCGCCGATGAGACTGCGCTGTGCGGGAAAGAACTGCACCGCCCGCAGCCGATTGTCCACGATCAACAGCGCGGCGGGCTGTTCATTATATGTGGTAAACAAAAGCTTCCCGCCCTTCTGGACATTGCGCTGATTTTCAGAAAGCTCTATTTTATTGCCGCAGTTAATCTGTCTGCTCATTCCATTTCTCCCAAAGGCAAAAAGCGCCTTGCTCCCGCCGGGTCGTCCACGGCGCCATAAAGCTCCTCTCTGGTAATCGACAGTGCGTTCTCCATAAGGCTCTCATGACAGTCCTTTAACAGGGCTTCCACAATCTGTATGGGCTTGATGTTTCCGGCGCTGGAGGCATCCACCAGAAGATGCAGCGCATCTGCCTCCCAGCGGCAGGAATAAATGCCGGGGCGGATATCTACTTCCCGCAAGCCCCTCTTGCCCTCCTTGGTGATCAAAATGTGCTCCTTTGCCAAAAATTCCGGCAGGGCTTTCGCCATGTCAGTTTTCGGAGCTTTGCCGGGGGCAAACCTCACGGTATAGGAAGCTGCTGCAACGCTTGCCATGGCGTTTCCGGCTTTTTCCAGTAATATACAAACGCCCAGAATCCGAATGCCGGGGACGCAGGACTCGTTCAGCCGCCGCATGACATCCCCGCAGGAGGTAATGGAATGCACCTCAATATCCATGTACTCGCCATTACTCTCCGCTCCCACGCCGAGGGGGGCGGCAAAGGACATGATCTGATGCGGACTGTAGCCTCCCGTATAGGCCACATCGATGCCTGCGCGGCGGATAGCCTTCTGAAAGAAACGCATGACATCCAGATGCCCGATAAAGCGAATGGCTCCATGCTTGGAAAATTTAATGCGCAGACGTATATTGGGCATTCCAACAGCTTCTTTTAGGTGCTTCGCCTTCTGTGCCGGTTTGGCATCCTGCTCCGTATCCCGTGGTTCGGTACAGATGCCGCCGCCAAAGCGGGCTGCGCCGCAGGCCTGGCATTTTACCCTGCAGTTTTCGGAAATCTGCTCCGTCTGTGCCTTCAACCACTCTCTCTTTAAAAATTCCTTTGTCACGCCGCAGTCGATAAAATCCCACGGGAACAGCTCGTCCGTCTCCCGATGCCTGCTGGTGTAGAACGCCACGCTCAGACCGCATTCCTGAATGGTCTCCACCCATTTCTGATGGTCATAATATTCGCTCCATGCGTCAAAAAAGCCGCCCTTTTGATAGACCCTTAAAATTACCTGCCCCAGCCGTCTGTCACCTCTGGCAAGGACGCCTTCCATGACGCTGGCGTCCGCCTCGTGCCAGTTGTAATGAATGCGCTTCTGGTTCAATTGTTCGGACAGCGCGCTCCTCGTCTGATAGGCCTTTGCGATAAATTCTTCCTCCGTACATTGAGCCGCCCATTGGAAAGGCGTAAAGGGCTTTGGCACAAAAAAGGAAGTGCTTGCCACAATCTGTACACTGCCGTTTGCGCGTTTTTCCTTGGGAACCCGCTCAAAATAGGCGGCGGCAATCTTGTTGGAAAGCTCTGCTATACCGCGGATATCCTCCTCCGTTTCGGTGGGAAGCCCCAGCATAAAATAGAGCTTTACTCTCGACCACCCGCTCTCGAAGGCCATGGTGGCTCCCTTTAAAATGACTTCTTCGGTCAACCCCTTGTTGATGACATTGCGCAGCCTCTGACTGCCCGCCTCGGGCGCGAAGGTCAGGCTGGATTTTTTCACATCCTGCACCTTGCTCATCACATCCAGGGAAAAGGCGTCTATGCGCAGGGAGGGCAGGGAGATATTGATATGTTTTTCCTGACAGTTCTCGAGCAGAAAATCAATGAGCTCAGGAAGCATTCCATAATCGCTGGAGCTTAAGGAGCTTAAGGATATCTCCTCATGTCCAGTGTTTTTTAGCATTTCCAGCGCATATTGTTTTAAAACGTCCACATCACGCTCCCGCACCGGGCGATAGAGCTGTCCCGCCTGACAGAAGCGGCAGCCCCGGATACAGCCCCGCTGTATTTCCAGCACCACCCTGTCCTGAGTCACCTTGATATAAGGCACCACCGGCTTCATGGGATAATATACTCCGCTCACGTCCATGGCAAGCTCCTTGGTGATTGTTGCGGGAATCCCTTCTTTTATGGGATAAAAGGCTGCGACGGTGCCGTCCGGATGATAGTCCGCCTGATAAAAGCGCGGCACATACATGCCGGGAATTTGGGCGGCAAGATACAAAAATTCCTCTCTCCCGGCATCCCTCTTTTTACAGTCCCTGTAAAGCGCAAAGAGCTCCTCATAGCGCGTCTCGCCCTCTCCGATGTAGAAAATATCAAAAAAGTCCGCCAGAGGTTCAGGATTGTAGGAGCAGGGACCGCCGCCTATGACAATGGGGCAGTCCGTCCCCCTGTCTGCGGCGAGAAGCGGTATCTGCGCCAAATCCAAAACCTGCAGAATATTCGTATAACACAATTCATATTGGATCGTGATACCCAGAAAATCAAAATCCTTTATCGGCTCCTGCGATTCCAGCGCAAAGAGCGGGATTTTTTCCCTGCGCATGATCGCGTCCAGGTCAGTCCATGGGGAATAGACGCGCTCGCACCACACATCCTCCATGGCATTGAACATCCCATAGAGGATCTGGATGCCCAGATGGGACATGCCGATTTCATATACATCGGGAAAACACATGGCAAAACGGATTGCCACTTTATTTTTATCTTTCACAACCGCATTGACCTCATGGCCGATATAGCGGGCAGGTTTTTCCACTTTCATCAGGATATCATCCGACAACGCCAGTTTCGCACACATATCTCACGCTCCTTTATCCGTCCGCTGCATCCGCCATAGGCCGGACAACCGTTCTTTTTATTATAGCATATCTCCCCTTTTCTCTGCAAGATAAGGACAGCTCCCGCATAAACTGTTGTAAATAAACTCTTGTAACTGGAATCAGGAGAATGATGATGAGCAATTTTACTGTGGACAAAAAAATAGAATTGATGCGGCAGATACGCTCCCGCTATCAGAAAGACCGCAGCGACCTGTTCCGTCGGGAGCAGCTTCTTTATGGGAAAACAAGCTTTTATCCGTCGGCGGATAGCAGCCTGGGGGAGATGATGGATTTGGAGGACGAGGGGGAACCGATACAGACATTCCCCCTGCGAGTGCTCCTTGCCGCCGCATTGTTTTTATTGATTATCATCTGCGATATATCCGACAAAAGTTTTCTGGGAATCCGGTCACAGCAGTGCTTTTCCGCCATCTCCACAGATTACGAAAACAGCATTGCCGCATGGGTGGAAACGGTCTCTGAGCAGACCGATTCCGACACGGATACGACAAACCCGCCGGCGGGCAGCCGCCCTTAACGGTTTGCAAGCTCTGTGGTGATTTCCTCCCAGGTCACATTTTTCTCCGCCATGAGCACCATCATATGATAGAGGAAATCGCTGATTTCGTATTTGATTTCGTTGGCGTTGGGATTTTTGGCGGCGATGACAATCTCCGTCGCCTCCTCGCCCAGCTTTTTCAAAATCTTGTCGATGCCCTTGTCGAAAAGATAATTTGTGTAGGAGCCCTCCTTGGGATGGAGTTTGCGATCCAAAATCACGTCAAAGACCTCCTGAAATACCTGCAGCGGATTGTCGGATTGCTCGTAATCCTTTTTGGCAATCTCGTTAAAAAAGCAGCTTTTTTTGCCGGTATGGCACGCCGCGCCCACCTGCGAAACCCTGGCAAGGATCGTGTCCATATCACAGTCGGCAGTCAGGCTCTTCACGTACTGGAAATGGCCGCTGGTGGCGCCCTTTAGCCAGAGCTCCTGGCGGCTCCTGCTGTAATAGGTCATCTTGCCGGTGCGCAGGGTCTCCTGATAGGCTTCCTCGTTCATATAGGCCACCATCAGTACCTCCGCCGTGCGATAGTCCTGCACCACGACAGGCACCATGCCGTCGCTGTTGCATTTAAAATCAGACCATGCATAGGCGGCTTTCAGCGTCTCCACGGCGATATCGTTCTGCATACAGATATCCTTCAGGGACAAAATATCTCTGATATTATCATTGATGGTATTGCCGGTGACGCCGCAGACGCCCTCGCAGGCAAAAATATCAATCAATTTATTCAGCGCAATCTGATTGATCTGCACCAGAAAAGGCATGTCCGTCACCGCCATGGTCTCGCGGATCTGATGGGGATTCATCAGCACCATTCCCGATATATATTCCTCTATCAGGTCTTTCTGTTCCGAGAGCACCTGCGGATCATTGTAGGAAAGCCATAGCTTATCCCGCCCGAACTTCAGGGAAACTTCCTGCGTGATGGCGATATTGCTCTCCTTTTCATAGTCCAGAATCGCCCTCTTGCAGCCGGTGTAGAGGATTTTCTTTACATCCTCCATCCGCTTGATATTGCCGGCTCCGATGACATCCATCTCCGCCACTGCGCAGATTTCCTTCATGCTGTCGAGATTGGCGTCATGCTCCTCATCCTTCTGGGACATGTCGAATACAATCAGTTCATCGGCGTTATTTTCGTTATAGATATGTACCAGACGCAGCGGATCTGTCTCCACAATGGTAGTGTCGGACAGGGATCTCACCGCATGCTGGCGATATAAATAAATGCAGGGGACAAACTTCTTTGTCATGTTCATGTAAACCTCTTCCTTTTTATTCCAGACTGCCTTTGGTGGAGAGCACCTCGGTGGTGCGGGGCTCGGAGCTCACTGCCATGTCAAGCGCCTTTGCAAAGGCCTTGAACATTGCCTCTATCATGTGATGGCTGTTGGTTCCGGCGAGCATCCGGATGTGCAGATTCATCCCGGCGGTATAGGACACCGCATAAAAGAATTCCCGCACAAGCTCCGTGTCCAGATATCCCACCCGCTCGGTCGGAAAATTACACTGGAAGTCCAGGTAAGGTCTGCCGCACAAATCCACAGCCACAAGAGCCAGCGCATCGTCCATGGGCAGGATAAAATGTCCATAGCGCTTGATGCCCTTCTTGTCTCCCACTGCCGTCAGGATGGCATTTCCCAGCACAATGCCGGTATCCTCCACCGTGTGGTGCCCGTCCACCTGCAGATCACCCTTTACTCTGCACTCCAGGTCAAAAAAACCGTGCCGGGCAAAGCCCTCTAACATATGATCCAGGAAACCAATCCCCGTGTCCACGGAAGCGTTGCCGTTCCCATCCAGATTCAGGGAAAGCCGGATGTCGGTCTCCTTAGTTGTCCGCTTGATTTCCGCCGTGCGCGCCATAGCTGTTCCTCCCTTCATCACTCAAAGCGTACTCTGATGCTGTTTGCGTGGGCGGTGAGTCCCTCGCTCTCGGCAAACAGTTCAATTTCCTGATGTACTTTCTCCAATGCCTCTCTGGAATAACAGATGATACTGCTCTTCTTGATAAAATCATCCACATTTACCGGCGAGAAAAACTTTGCCGTACCGTTGGTGGGCAAAATGTGATTCGGCCCTGCAAAATAGTCTCCCAGCGGCTCGGAGGCGTATTCCCCGAGGAAAATTGCCCCGGCGTTTTTGATGCGGGTCATGACATCAAAGGGATTTTTCGTGAGAATCTCCAGATGCTCCGAGGCGATTTCGTTTGCCGTGTCAATGGCGTCCTGCATATTTTCCGCCACCAGGATATATCCGTAATTGTCCAGAGACTGCCGGATAATCTCCCGGCGTTCCAAAATATCCGTAAAGGCTTCCGCCTCCTGGGACACCTTTTTTGCAAGCGTCATGGAATCGGTGATCAAAATGGCGCTTGCCAGCTCGTCATGCTCCGCCTGAGACAGCAGATCCGCCGCCACATAGCGGGGATTTGCGCTCTCGTCCGCAAGAACCAGTATCTCGCTGGGACCTGCTATGGAATCAATGCTCACATTGCCATAGACCGCTTTTTTTGCAAGAGCCACAAAGATATTGCCCGGCCCCACGATTTTGTCCACCTTGGGGACGGATTCCGTGCCGAAAGCCATCGCGGCGACAGCCTGCGCGCCGCCGACTCTATAGATGGTGTTCACACCCGCGATATCCGCAGCCACCAGCGTGCCGGGCGATATCTTTCCGTCCGCTCCCGGAGGCGTGGTCATCACGATATCGCTCACGCCGGCCACTTTGGCGGGGATTACATTCATCAATACGCTGGAGGGATAAGCGGCCTTGCCGCCGGGCACATACACCCCCACTCTGTTGATGGCGGTAAGCTTCATACCCAGAATGGTGCCGTCCTCCTTTGCGTCAAACCAACTGTTTCTGAGCTGTTTTGCGTGAAAGGCTCTGATATTCTCCGCAGAGTGCCGGATTACGTCGATCAGCGAGGCATCCAATCTGTCATAGGCCTCCCTGATTTCCTCCGGAGTCACTCTGATATTCTCAGGGGTGAGCTGGAATCTATCAAATTTTGCCGTGTAGTCGAACACCGCCTGATTGCCCTGTTTTTTCACGCTCTCCACGATTTCACTCACGGCGGCCTCATATTGCCCATAGTGGTTGGGACTGCGCTTTAACAGATTGTTCAGGATATCTTTTCGGGTGTCCATGTTTAATTCTACGATTCTCATTCAGACAGTACTCCTTTTTTCAGTTTGTTATTTTTTCCAATCTTGCCCGGATACGGCTGACCAAATCGCGGATGCGCTCAGAGTCCATCTGCATACTCACAGGGTTGACGATCATCCTCGCGGACAGGGGGCAGACCTCCTCGAGAACCTCCAGTCCGTTTTCCCGCAGCGTAGAGCCGGTCTCCACGATATCCACAATCACGTCCGAGAGCTCCACCAGAGGGCCAAGCTCCACAGAGCCGTTTAATTTGATGATATCTACGGTCTGATGCTTTTTGTTATAAAAATAATCCTTCGCAATGTTGGGGTATTTGCTCGCCACACGGATGCGCTCATGGTGCTGCAGAAGCTCCGCCGCGGCCGCCGGGCCGCAGACGCACATACGGCATTTGCCAAAGCCCAGATCCAGCACCTCATACACATTGCGGTTTTCCTCCAGAATGGTGTCTCTTCCCACCACACCGATGTCGGCTGCCCCATACTCCACATAAGTGGGCACGTCCGGCCCCTTTGCCAGAAAGAACCGCAGCTTTAATTCTTCGTTCACAAAAATCAGTTTGCGGGAACTCTTGTCCTTCATTTCCTCGCAGGTGATGCCAATCTCCTCAAGAAGCTCCAGTGTCTTATTTGCAAGCCGGCCTTTTCCCAGAGCGAAGGTTAGATAATGCTTATCCGTCATCGTCTCATGCCTCCTGTATCCCGATCGTATTCAGTCTTATTTTTATTTATTTTTATCTCAGTCCTGTGCTGTCAGCTCCACTGCCCTGCCCTCGGCGCGCAGCGCCCTTGCCAAAGACAGCTTCTCCTGAAAATCTGCCCGGTCGCCATGCCGATAAGTGAGCCGCATCCTGGGGGCGGCGGGCGCAAACTCTGCCCGCTGGCAGTCCAGCGCCTCCATGATATCGTCAATGACGGCCACAAAGCCGATGGCAGGCGCCTCCTTGCCGAACTGATGCAGCAGATTGTCATATCTGCCGCCCTTTACCACGGCGTCTCCCACACCGTAGGTATAGGCCTTGAAAATCACACCGGTATAATAATTGTACTTGCTGAGCATACCGAGGTCAAAGGAAACATATTCCTCCACGCCATAGAGCTTTAAAACCTCGTAGAGCTGCTCCAGCCTGTCGATGGCGGACAGCGAGCGCTCATTATGTACCAGCTTTCGCGCCTCGCCCAGAGACGTCATGCTGACGAACATATCCGCGACCGTCAACAGTACGCTGCGATACGGCTCCTGCACATTTCTCTCCTCCAAAAGCTCCTGTGCGGCAAAGAAATTCTTGCCCGAGATACAGCTGCGCAGGGCATACTCTGTCTCCTCGTCCAGACCCGCCTCCTGACACAGACCCTTAAAATATTCCACCTGTCCGATAGCTACCTGAAAACGCTTGAGACCTGTATTTTTCAACGCCTCAATCACAAGGCTGATCATCTCCGCGTCCGCCTCCACCGAAGCGTCATTCATCAGCTCCGCCCCCATCTGGGTCACTTCCTTCAGCTTGCCCTGCAGATTGGAGGTGTTGGTGAAGGTGTTGCCCATATAGCCGAAGCGGATGGGCTCCTGTGCCTCCATAAAATATTTGGCGGCGCAGCGAGCCATGGAGGGCGTAAAATCCGGGCGCAGCACCAGTGTGTTGCCCTCCTTGTCAAAAAATTTATACAATTCCTTGCTGGGCGTAGTCCCAATCTCCCGGGAAAACACATCAAAATACTCAAAGGTGGGAGTCTGGATATCCTCAAAGCCGTAGGAATAGATAATATCGTGTATCTTCTGCTCTATCTGCAGCTTCCTCGCATATTCCTTCCCGTAAATATCACGCACTCCCTCGGGGGTATGTAGCAGTTTTTTGCTCATATAAACCATCCTTTATATTATATATCGTGTGAGTCATAATTATATTGTTGCTTTAACCAAAGATATATATATGTGAATGAAAAAATAAACCTTAAAAATGTATTCTATATCTCCATATTTTTCCAGCCTCTTCTTCTATATCAAATCTTTTTTTCTCATAAAAGGGATAAGTGACTTTAATCTCATCGTGGTGATCTAAGGCAAAGAGACATGTCCCTAAAGCCATAGGTTTTGAACCGATTGTGCATAAATTCAGCAAAATTCCTTTATATTTTTCCAATACCATACATAATAAATTATATGTTTCAAAAGGATTATTTGCTGCAGCACAAAGAATATCTTCTCGTTCTATTTTGTTAATGATATCCTCATTATTAAATAAACTTACATCTTTTAATTTTGGGGTGTAAGAAGGAAACCCATTTACCACAAGAGTATGTACAATTTCCTTTCCTTCTTCTCCTAGTTTAAAGTATACCAAATCAGCCAATCCACCATCAAATCCCAAAAAAATGGTTAAAATCTCCCGTTCATCTTCGCCAGAATTATAATAGCCTATTATGGGGGCGCAGTTCCGTTGCCCTATATTCTTATGATATGCATCGAAATATCCTTGTTCATACACATAAAACAGAGGTTCTGTGTAGAAGACATCCAAGTGTTTAATCTTTATTACATTTTTTAGTATATCAATAATCTGATATATATCAGGAATACTAAATCCTGTAATATCAATTGCAACGCTATTATCTGCAGAGATATCTTGTTTGCACAATTTTTGAATTGCCTCCATGTTGTTTGAAGCACTCACTATAATAGGCGAGAAAGATGCAAAATCGTCATAAAATGAGTTCTCTTGATTTTCGCTCAATTCTGTATGGAAATTCATGTAGTCTACAATTATAGCATTTCGGAAGAATTTCCGATTCTTAAATTTTAGGAAAAAGGCTCTGCTTCTTTTCTCTATATTAGGAGCCAATAAAAAAAAATCATATTCATTAGTATCCAATGCAGTATTTTCCGTCATTAGATGCATATCATAAATCTGTTGAATCATTGTCATCATCTCCCTCACCATCAAATAAATCATACTGTCCCCAATAAGCATTTTTTCCAACATATTTATGAGGATTTATAGTTATTTTTAGCATATCACTAAAATCATGGCTGTCAATAATTTGATTATATCCTCCTCTTGTACGATAAGAGTATTGATATATGGGTGCATAAATTCTATTTAATTGATAAATATTACCTCTCGTCTTCCCAACAGAAATTAATTGCCTTTTCTGGCGTCTTATAATTGCTCCTGAATTTATCAGTTCTACAAGAAATTTATTCAGTTCATCATTATTACGTATCTCATTTTCATCTTTGAAAGCAAATTGATTTGTTTCAGGATATTTAGCTTCTAAATCACGATGATATTCTTCAAAAATACTCCCCATATTATCGATGAAAGTATACATTTCTCTGCCATAATTATTGCTCATGGACACTTTTCTTCTTTGATCCTCAGCTGTGTCAACAGAGGCATATGTCTGAATCTGACAGCTAATAGTAATTCCTTTTTTTAGATTCTCAAACATCTCCTCATTCATATGTTTAAATACATTTCTACAGAGAGAGATGAAATCATTGATTGAACCACTGGACAAGCGCAAAAATGTATTGACGCTATAATACAACTTTTGCTCGCCATAAATAGCAAGCAAAATATACAATAATGAGACTCTGTATTTATTGCTGTAATCTAATTGGTATTTATGCAATTCTGCATTTGCAGTTTTTAATTTTCCACTGCTTCTCAGCTCTTGATACTGTCTGCATAATTCACCAACTTTCCTATAATCCTCACCTCTTGCTACACGGATAATATTATACATCTCCATCAGTTTTTCGCTGCACGACAGCTCATTAATGACATTTTGCAGATCGGTCTCAGAGAAATATTTTTTTAACAATTTGAAATGTTTTGTGCCTTTCACTATGGCATTGGCTTCTGCATTAAAGTCTTCATTTTTTCCTAAAATAAAATTGATGTCAAGAAGATTGTTTTCTTTATAGACAGCAATGCTTTCAAGTCTTTTAGTGGAAATGTCCAACGCAAATTTTTTGTAGGCCTTTATATCTTTAAATTCGAGGCGCCGAAGCAGAAAATCCCTGTCAACCTGAATTTTTTCGCCTGCCACATTAGTCTGGTTATTATTATCCATACCCGCAGGGCGCATTCCTAACCGGTATGTCAGGTTCACTGTGTCATCTACCTGTTTGATTAATGTGTTTACTAATGGTTGAAACATCCCTACGTTTTCATATTCATCCAGCAATATTACGAACGGCATATCTTTCCAGCCGGGGATGGTATGACAAATTACTTCTATAAGTCCGGCAATCATATTATCAAATCCCAATAGGGGAATTATATTATCCAGCCAATGTTCGTCGCGATGAGAACTATTAATGATATTATCCATCTGACAAAGCATTGTATTAATATGTGGTCGGATATTTTTTAAAGGAGTTTTGTTGATATGCAGAAAAAGGCATATGGCATCCTCTATAAGCGATGTATCCTGTCCGTCATATATATCTTCTAATACTTCTAAAATTTGCCTTATAATAAAAAGTTCATAATAGTGTTTAAAGATATGTTCTTTGTCTTGTTGTGGACAAGTAAGATGGTTAAACATCTGACAGACATCAGATTTATATCGAAAGTAGACACCTATACAGCGTTCATTAAAATACTGTAATTTTTGTTCAAGAGATAAATCTGTAATAAAATCTTTCTGTACAAAATAAGATAAATATTTTAATATCATAGTCTTGCCTGTGCCCCGCACTCCTTCAAGCACAATAGGGGTACGGCTGGTAAATAATTCGCTTTCACTTAAATTATATAATGAAAACGGACTACACCAATATTGCCTGACTTCCTCAAATTTCATGTCACGTGCAGTGCATCCGACAAAAGGATTACTAATAATATTTTCTGTCATCTAAAATATACTCCTCCCCATTATATATCTTCTGATATCTTTTAAATAAAGGTATCCATCCACCACCGGTTCCCCAAAATATAGGTAACGTATTATCCGGGGTATTATATTCAAACCCTATCATATATTGTCCGTCGCCAAATCCTAAAGGTTCACTTGCCATATAACCACATCCTTGTGTTGCTATGCTTCCATACAATTGACAAAACTCCTTAGCAATCGATCTTATATCAATGACTCTTTTATCAGAAAAAACATATGCTGAATCCGAAAAAGTACGATCTCTTTCGTCTAAAGTCATTGTATAGATTGGCTTAATTCCGATGCGTGAATCAGTTAAAATTTTGATGGCTCCTTCTGTGGCAATCAGAAGTGCTGCATACATATTTTCAGCCTTTATATTTCTGGAATCTATATATGTAAGAGCCTGCTCGCCAGAGATGGTGACATCATCTATATATACAAGATTCTTGTAGGTATGTCCGGGAATAATTTCAAAACATGTTTTAGATAACTGATTTTCTTGTCGAAAATAATATAAAATATTATTTCCGCTCTCACTGTCATTACCCAAACCAATAAAAACCGTATCTGCAATTATGCTGGTAATTGTTTGTGCTAAGTTTTCTCCATTATGATGGCAGAGTTTGACATGCAGATATTGATTAAACAAATTTTTACACAAAATACGCACATCATCATATGTATAATAGGAAAAATGTGCCAAAAGCCATAAAGCCAATTTCTGTTCATTTTCCACACTTTCAAAATATTTTCCTGTAAAATTAAGTCACCAACCACCACTTCAAGTGGTGGTTTGGTTTGACCCCCCAAGGGGTCT
>N._stephensi_711_cecum__coassemble_33_pt1 | contig 40859 bp, 38 predicted proteins | sample N__stephensi_711_cecum__metabat2_high_PE_008 | metagenome-assembled genome bin N | reverse complement strand
GCAGCGGCAAAGTACACGCGGCTTATGGCTGTTCTTTGGGCGGGAGCTTCGTTGGGCTTCTGGTGCAGAGGGGGAATATACATATCAGCCATGCCATTCTTGGCAGCTCTGATCTGGATCAGGGAAGCGGCTTATCTGCAAAATTTCAGGGCTGGCTGATTGCCAGGGTCCTGTCCGGAATGTTTCAAAAAGGCAGCTTGCCGGGGTTCATGCAGCGCAGACTGGAGAAGAAGCCTGTTGAGGAGAGGGAGTATTATAGTAAGATGCTGGGTTTGTTCGGTGTGGGAAGTACCCGGATGTCCTTTGTAAAGCGGGAAAGTATCAGGAATCAGTTTTATTCGGATCTGGTCACGCCGATTGAGAACGGGATTGACCAGCCCGGTACGGTGGTGCACATTTTTTATGCGGTAAAAATGGGGGAGAAATATCTGGAACGGTATCATATTCATTTCAAAAATCCGGACATCCGCCGCCATGAGATGCAGCATGAGGAGTTGTTGGTCTGTTATCCCAGGCAGTGGGCAGAGGAAGTCCGAAATTGCTGTAAATTATGATACGCAAAGGTTTGATGTCCTTTCCGCATAATGAGAGAAAAGAGGTGGACGAGATGGACTTACAGCTAGGAGATGTTCAGGAGACGGCGCTGATTCCCCTTGCAATCAGGGCGAACGAGACAAAACGCAAAAATGCGCGCATCCATGATGAAAAGGCAGTGGAGATTATAGAGACACTGGGAGTCAACACAAGGGACATGGACAAATTTTTTTCACACGAGGGAGTGGTGGCGAGGACAATCCTGTTTGACAGGACTCTGAAAAGGCTGCTGGCAAAATACTCGGATGCGGTCTGCATCAATATCGGCTGCGGTCTGGATGACCGTTTTTCGCGGATGGACAATGGAAAAATCCGGTGGTTTAATGTGGATCTTCCGGATTCCATAGAAGTGAGAAGGAAGGTTTTTACAAAAACGGAACGTGAGTATATGTTGGCCGGGGATATTCTTAAGACAGACTGGATAAAGGATATCCCGAAAGCGGATGTGGCGATTGTGATCGCCGAAGGGCTGCTTATGTATTTTTCAAAGGAACAGGTAAAAACCATTTTGAACAATATCACCGGTTCGTTTAGCAGGGGATTTCTGCTTGCGGAGCTGATGCATCCTAAGATGATGAAAGAAAAAAGGCATGACACGGTAAAACATACAAATGCAAGGTTTGGATGGGGAACAAAAACAGGGAATGACCTGTTAGTGCTTGACTCGAAGCTGGAACTGGTAAAGGAGAGCAGCTTTTGGGATGAGATGAAAAAATATACGCTTGTGGGAAAGCTGGGGAGCGTAATAGCGAAAAACCTGAATAATAGGCTTGCCGTTTACAGATGGGGAAATCGGAGGATAGACAATGATTCGCAGATTTCATGAAATCGGAAAAGATGATGTTATGGTTGCGGGCGGTAAAGGCGCCAATCTCGGCGAGATGACGCGGGCGGGGCTTCCCGTTCCGCCCGGATTTGTGGTGACGGCGGATGCATACCGCAATTTCCTTGCAGAGAATCATATCGACGAGGAGATAACCGCGCTCCTTGACGATGCGGGCGAGGACGAGCAGAAGCTGTTTGCTGCGGCTGAGAAGATTCGCGGGCTTATTATGGCAGGAAGTATGCCGGCTGCCTTGAGGGAGCAGGTTAGTCAAAACTATCTTCTTCTCTGTGAAGATTCCGGCAACAGTTCCCTGCGTGTTGCAGTACGTTCTTCCGCTACAGCGGAGGATCTTCCCGACGCGAGCTTTGCGGGACAGCAGGAGACCTATCTGAATATTGTCGGAATGGATGCGCTTTGCAGGAATATAATCCGTTGTTATGCCTCGCTCTGGGGGAATCGTGCGGTAAGCTACCGCCAGATGCAGGGGTATGACCAGAAGAGTGTTGCCCTTGGCGTCGTTGTGCAGGAAATGGTGGAGAGCGAGAAGGCAGGTGTGCTATTTACGGTAAATCCCGTGAACAACAACCGTGAGGAAATGCAGCTGAACGCTTCCTACGGACTTGGCGAAGCTGTGGTTTCCGGCAAGGTTACGGCGGACACATTTATCTGCGGCAGGGATGGAAGCATCCGGTCAAGCGTTGTCGGCAGCAAGGAAATAGAGATCATTTATGCGGAGGACGGCGTAAGGGAAGTGCCTGTTTCTCCCGAAAAAAGGAGTGTATTATGCCTGTCGGCGGATGAGGTTCGGGCACTCTGCAGGGCGGCTGCCACAGTAGAGAACTATTATGGCTGCCCGATGGACATTGAATGGGCAGTCCGCGGCGGAAATGCTTATATTTTACAGGCGAGGGCGATTACCACGCTCACAGCTGAGAGCGATGAAGCCGAAATAGAAAAATATATCAGCAAAAACAAAATTACCGGCGCCCTGCGCAAGAACTTTGCGTTTCTTCTTGAAAAAATGCCCGTTGCGCAGCTGCCGCTGGATCATAGCTTCTGCGGCTCGGTGAACAATCAGAAAGCGCAGATTTTTTCCGAAGTCGGTCTTATCATTTCCATGGAACCACAGATAGATGATGACGGAATCATGATACTGCCGCCCAATGACAAGAGAATAAACGGCAGGATATTTAAAATATTTGGTATGCTTAAGGAGCTGAAAAATCTGCCGGATTGCCGCAGGAAGTGCGAGAACTATCTTAAAAAGTACCAGAAAAGCGTAGATAGAATGGCAAAGCTGCCGTTTGAGAGCCTTTCTCTGGAGCAATGCGGTGAGTACATGGACGAGGCGTACAGGCTTGTTCAGCATATAGCCTACGCACGTTTTAAGTACGCTCTTTTCCCCGGAATCCTTGCGAATATGCGCATTGAAAAGCTGCTTAAGAGGATTTCACCTGACCTTACGGCATACGATCTGTACTGCAATCTCGATTACAAAACCGTGGTTGTGACCCGTGACATCACGGCGCTTGCGGACAAAATCCGTGAGGATGAAGCGCTTACCGCGGCAGTGATGCGCGGTGACGGCTATGAGCGTATCTGCCGCGACTTCCCTGATATCGCTGCGGAGTTTGGGACATTTATGTCCAGGCATGGAATGAAGTCGGACTATAACTGCTATTGCATTTTTGCAAAATCATTTATCGAGGCTCCCGACCGTCTTATCAGTATCATAAAACCGCTGATAAACAATCCCGCCGCGCCGGACGAGGAGAAGTTTGCCCCGCTGATGGCACAGGTGCGCAAGTGCTGCGGCGAGAAGCGATTCCCTGATGTGGAGAGACAGATAGATTGTATCCGCGCTTTTCATGTGGCGCGGGAGGAAAGCCAGTATCAGTGGGAGACGGTTTTCTATTATTCCAAAAGAATACTTGAGCGCGCCGCATTTCTCTGTACGGGCAGCAGGGATTTTGCGGACAGTGTGGCATATCTGTTTCTCGATGAGTTCACTGCAATGTGTAAGGAGGGCTTTTCCGATAAGTATAGTGAGCTCATTGCACGCCGGAAGGCAAAGCGCGTGCTTGCGGAGAAGGTATGGGAGCGCAGCAAGATCTTTGTATTTGCGGGTGCCGGCGATGTATTGACGGGAGTAGGCGGCAGCAGTGGCGAGGTGGTAGGCCGGGTGTGTATTGTCCGCGGACCCGAGGAATTTGGCAAGCTGAAAAAGGGAGATATTCTCGTCTGCCCCTATACCGACCCGGAGTGGACGCCGCTGTTCAAGGTTGCGACCGCGGTGGTTGCCGACGCGGGGGCGGCATTATCCCATGCGGCTATCGTGGCGAGAGAGTATGGCATCCCCGCCGTGCTGGGCGTAGGTCTTGCCACATCCCGATTCAAGGACGGCGATATGATACGTGTCAACGGTTCCAAAGGAGAGGTAGAGAAAGTTGGTCAGGTCAGTTAATATGCTCTTTTTAGTGTTCGACATGGAAAAATCCCACACAAAAGTGTGGGATTTTTCTCGTGCGCCCGACGGCGCACGCTTTTTTTGATTCAAATTTAGATTGCCTCGTGGAAAGTACGGCTGATGACATCTGCCTGCTGCTCGGGCGTAAGCTTGATGAAGTTTACGGCGTAGCCGCTCACGCGGATGGTCAGCTGGGGATAGTTCTCAGGATGTTTCTGCGCATCCAGCAGAGTGTCCCTGTTGAGTACGTTCACATTCAAATGATGGCCGCCTTTGGTGGCATATCCGTCCAAAAGGTTTACGAGATTGTCTACTTGTGCTGTGTTTGTCATATCTTTACCCTCCATTTAATTTATTAATAATAGTAATGATTACTGTTTTCTGATTAAAGAATATCATCTTTTTAATTTTATGTCTATGGATTTTTGGATTTTTTTTGTTCTTTTTTTTATACAATAGTCAGGCATATCTTTCAGCGGAATTCATATACATGGAGAAAGAGGATGGAGGAGGGATGGGTATGCAGGAGAGTCTGCTGCAGCTTTTTCCGAGGGACAGGCAGGGCTTTTGGAGCCGCGTCCTTTTGCGTGGGGACAGTATCCGGGAAATCCGGCTGCGCATCGACAGGCCGGTGCTTGTCCAGAGGGCGGAGGGAGAATGTTTTTTGGACGAGCAGGGAAATTTTACGGAGGACGCCGGACGAGCGCACAGAGCCGGACAGCGGGAGCTGGAGGAGATTTTGATGCATATTTGTCATGATTCCCCCTATGCTTTTGAGGACGAGCTCCGGCAGGGCTTTATCACTGTGCCTGGTGGACATCGGGTAGGGGTGGCGGGACAGGCTGTGCTGGAGGAAAACGGGAAGCTTCGCACCATAAAATATATTCATTATATCAACATACGGATTGCCCATCAGGTATTCGGTGTGGCGGAACCGCTTCTGCCCCGGATTTATCGGGACGGGCGGCTGCAGAATACGCTGATCGTCTCGCCGCCGGGCTGCGGCAAGACCACACTGTTAAGGGAGCTGGTGCGGCGTATTTCCGATGGCAATGCCTACGGCGGGGGACTCAGTGTGGGAGTGGTGGACGAGCGCTCGGAGCTGGCGGGCTCCTATCTGGGAAGGCCGCAAAATGATTTGGGGAGCCGCACGGATGTGCTGGATGCCTGTCCCAAGGTGTTGGGGATGATGCTGCTTCTGCGTTCCATGTCACCCCGGGTCATCGCGGTAGATGAGCTGGGAAATGAGGAGGATGTGAGGGCGCTGCGGGCGGCGGCAGCGTGTGGCAGCGGGATTTTGGCTACCGTGCATGGGACGGATATCGGGGATGTGGCAGACCGGTTTCCGAAGCTTGGCGAAGCCGCTCTTTTTGCATGTGTGATCGTGTTGGGAAAGCAGGGCGGACAGCCTGTGGTGAGACGGGTATATGAGGGAGAGGAGGCGGCATGTGCGTTTTCTGGGTGGAATCATGATTGTGAGCGGGTGTCTGGGCTTAGGTCTGTGGTATCGGGAGCAGTTCGTGGGGAGACTTGGAGCCCTGCGCACTCTGGAGTCAATTTTGGAAATGCTCATGAGTGAGATACGTTATGGGAAAGCCACGCTTCCGGAGAGCTGCGGGCAGCTTGCACAGCGTCTCCCGGAGCCGTATGGCGGCTGTCTGCGGGAAATTCAGCTTGAGGCGGGGCAGGGGGCTTCCTTTCAGGAGGCGTTTTGTATACAGATGGAGGCCTGTATGAGGGAGTTGCCCTTAAAGCGGGAGGACAGGGAACTTTTTTTGCAGTCCTTTCAGGGTCAGGGCTTTCGGGATGGTGAGATGCAGTTGAAGCGTTTGGAGCAGGGGCTTTCGCAGCTTGCAGGACGCATCGGGCTGCTGGAGCGGGAACAGCGGGAGAAATGTCGGATAGCAGTGGGGCTGGGAGCCATGAGCGGCCTGCTGCTGTTGATTATTTTATTGTAGATTTCATTGCAGAATGTGAGGAGCTATGGGAGTAAGTCTGATATTTAAAATTGCAGCAGTGGGCATCCTGGTGACTATCTTAAGTCAGATATTAAAACACAGCGGCAGGGAGGAGCATTCTTTTTTGATCAGTCTGGCGGGGCTGGTGCTGGTGCTCTCATGGATTGTGCCGTACATATATGAGTTGTTTGAGACGATTCAGGCATTGTTTGCACTGTGAGCGGACAGGAAGGCGCGGAGGCGGATATGGCGGAGATGATCAAGGTGGGAGTCCTGGGGATTGCGGGGGTGCTGTTGGCGGTACAGTTCAGGACTCAGAGACAGGAATATGGGATTTTGATTGGATTTTGTATCAGTATTTTGATTTTTTGTTATTCGCTGAGACAGGTGGAGGCAGTGCTGCAGCAGTTTGGCGCATTGCAGAAATATCTCGGCAGCGCTAAAGGGTATCTCACCATTTTAGTCAAGGTCATCGGCATTACCTATATCTGTGAATTCAGCGCCGGAATCTGCAAGGACGCAGGTTTTGGAGCCGTGTCCGACCAGATTGAGATATTGGGAAAGCTCTCGGTGATATTTGCGGGGCTGCCGGTATTGTTTGCGGTGATTGAGCAGATACAGGGTCTGGCTTGAAGCATATGAGGAATGGAATCAAATCGATGCCCGCTGGAACGGGCAGGAGGTATGGGCATGAATCTGGAGGATATCTGGGCGGATTATGGCCTGGACGGGCTGCAGGAGGGAATGGACAGGCTGTTCCCGCAGTATGACCTCTCCCTCTCCGCGCTTTTGCAAAGGCTCCTGCAGGGGGATATCATCGGGGCGCTGGCGGATTTCCTGAAGGAGAGCATTGCGGGGATGGCAGGCTCGACGGTGGGCTTGAAGAATATTTTTGTGTGGCTTCTGGTGCTGGGGGTGGTCTCTGCGCTGATGAGTCATTTTGTGGAGGTGTTTGACAGGCATCAGGTGGCGGATCTGAGCTTTTATTTTATGTATCTGCTCATGACGGTCATTTTGTTAAAATGCTTTGTCCAGGCTGCCGATATCGCCGTGGAGGCTCTGGAAAACATCGTGCTGTTCATCAGACTTTTGATGCCCACTTATCTGGTGGCGGTGGGCGTCGCCACGGGGAGTATCACTGCGGGCGGTTATTATCAGCTGCTCCTGCTGTTGATATACGGAGTGGAACAGATTTTGCTGGGGATTGTGGTGCCCCTGATATATTGTTATTGTCTGCTGGCGGTGATCAACGGTATCTGGATTGAGGAGAAGCTGACCTTATTCATTGAGTTTATCGGGAAGCTGGTGGGGTGGATCCTCAAGGCGGCGGTGGGGGTGGTGACCGGGGTCAGCATCTTTCAGTCGGTGCTGACCCCGGTGCTGGATTCCGTCAAAAAAGGCGCCCTGCAGAAGGCAGTCACCGCCATACCGGGGATCGGCAGCACTGCGGACGGCGTAGTGGAGCTGGTGGTTGGCTCGGCGGTGGTCATCAAAAACAGCGTGGGGCTGGTATTGCTCATGCTATTGCTTTTGCTGTGCGCCGCGCCGCTTATCAAAATTTTCTGTATGGGAATCCTTTTGAAAGGGGCGGCGGCCTTCATGGGGATTGTCAGCGACAAGCGCATCACGGCCTGCGCCAACCGGACGGGGGATGCGGGGCTTTTGCTCTTTAAAACCACGGGCACTGCCATGCTGCTGTTTCTCATCACCATAGCCATTGTGGCGACTACGACCAACAGGGGGTTCTGACATGTATTCTTATCTGATGAATAGCATTTGCAAAACCGGTATTTTTATCATCTGCGCACAGGTGCTGGTGCATCTGCGCCCCAAGGCTTCTTATGAGAAATATCTGAAAATGCTGATGAGCGCCATGATATTGATGCAGCTATTCCTGCCTGTGAGCACATTTTTTACGGGTGAAGGAGAGAAGAGCCTTGCGGCGCGGGTGGCGTGGTTTGAGGAGGAGCTGAGACAGAGCATGGAGCAGATCGAGGAAAGACATGCGCAGGGGGAGAGTATACTGGAACAGATGACGCTGGAGGAGCTGCAGAGCCGGATTGAGATAAAGACCCGGGAGCAGGATATGGCGGGCACGGGACAGGATGCAGGAGATAAGACGCAGGATATCGTGGCGGTGCAGATTGAGCCCGTGGAAAAAATAGGGATCCAGGTGCAGAGCGGAAATGGCGGAGCAGAAGGGGGGAAGCGGAGTGATATCGGAGGAGAGTAGGAATGCGGAGCTTCCGGAGGAGGTTCGGAATCACGGAAATCTGCGGGAGATGTGGAAAAAGTGGTTTCGCAGAGATAATTTAATCGTGCTGGTTCTGGCGGGGATTCTTTTGTTTGTCATCGCGCTGCCCACGAGGGACAGCGATGATGGCGGTTCGCTTTCGCTTTTGAATGCGAGCGATGGTATGCAGGCAGAGAGCCGGCTTGTTCCGGAGTCCGTGGAGGTCTCCGGAAAGGGGGTGGAGAACACGGAGGTTCCGGAGGATTATGCCTCGATGCAGGAGGAGAAGCTGGCGTCTCTCCTTGCGTCCATGGAGGGTGTGGGCAAGGTGGAGGTGATGCTCACCTTTGTCTCCTCCGAGGAGCTGGTGGTGGAGAAGGACGCGCCCACGGTCCGCGCCAACACGGTGGAGAAGGACAGTGAGGGCGGAAACCGCACGGTGACGCAGTTTGAGATGGGGGACAGCACCGTCTACAGGAGCAGCTCAGGAGGAGAGAGTGAGCCGTATGTGGTGAAGACTCTAAATCCCCGGGTGGAGGGCGTCCTGGTGGTGGCGGAGGGCGCGGGGGACGGCACGGTGGCCCGCGATATCACGGAGATAGCGCAGGCGCTCTTTGGCGTGGAGGCGCATCGGGTGAAAGTGGTGTCCATGGGCGGGGACAGGAAAACACAAAGTAATATATCCGCGTCAGGGCTCATACAATGAAATGGAAAAGGACTTTCCATTAAATAATAAGAAAAGGGAGAGCGCTGTGAAAAACTTAGTCAAAAAAAATCAGCTTATGATTACCGCACTTGCTGTCATGATCGCCATCGCTGGTTATCTGCAGTTTGCGGGGACCAATCTGGAAGAGGAATATCTGACGGTGGACGATGGAGATGTGGTAAACGCTGTGGATTCATCCGGGGTCATCACGGAGAATTATACTGCCGGCAGTCTGCAAAATGAAGTGGATTTGGACGGCCTGCTGGATTTGTCGGAGGAGGATTTACTGTCTGTGGGACTCACGGAGATTGAGAGTCTGGACTCCGATGTGGATATTCTCATGGAGGATTATCTGGCGGAGGATATGCAGGTGGCGAAGGTCACTCCCGAGGAGGGAGAGATTCCCGGGGAGGCTGTGCTGACTTCCACGGCGGGCGTGGCGGTTTTGTCCGATGCCAAGCTTTTGAAGGAGCAGACCCGCGCCAAAAATAAGGAGACCCTGATGCAGATCATCGGGAGCGACGGGCTCACCGACGAGCAGAAGCAGGACGCGGTGGACAGTATGGTGGAGATGACGGTCATCGCGGAGAAGGAATCCGCTGCGGAAATCCTGCTGGAAGCCAAAGGCTTTTCCGGTGTGGTGGTGAGTATCGCCGACGACATGGTGGACGTGGTGGTGAACGCTGTGGAGCTCTCCGATGTGCAGCGGGCGCAGATTGAGGATATCGTAAAACGAAAAACAGGTATTTCTGCGGAAAATATTGTAATCAGCACTGTCGTAGAATAGTTTTTTGTGGTATGCTGAATATACATAATGCCGGAAAGGAATGAGATACCATGAAGAGAGTATTTTTGATCGTGCTTGACAGTTTTGGAATCGGAGAGATGGAGGATGCCGCCGATTACGGGGATATCGGGGTGGACACACTCTACAGTGTCTCCAAAAGTCCGTATTTTCATATGCCGAATATGCAGAAGATGGGGCTCTTTCAGATTGAGGGCGCAAGAGTGGCAGTGGGGAAGCAGGTGTCCCGGACGCCGCACACTGCCGCCATCGCCCGCATGAGGGAGGCCTCAAAGGGGAAAGATACCACTATCGGACATTGGGAGATTGCGGGAATTTACTCCGGCAGACCGCTGCCCACTTATCCCGACGGTTTCCCTGAGGAGGTGCTTGCGCCCTTTAAGGAGCAGACAGGGCGGGGCGTGCTGTGCAACAGGCCTTATTCGGGAACTCAGGTGATTGCCGATTATGGAGAGGAGCATCTGCGCACGGGGGATTTGATCGTCTATACCTCCGCGGACAGCGTGTTTCAGATTGCCGCCCACGAGGAGCTGGTGCCCCCCGAGAAGCTTTATGAATACTGCCGTATTGCCCGTGGGATTCTGGTGGGTGGGCACGGCGTGGGGCGCGTGATTGCACGCCCTTTTGTGGGTGAGAAGGGACAGTTTACCCGCACCTCCCACAGGCATGATTTTTCCATGGAGCCCCCCGGCGTCACCATGCTGGATCAGTTACAGCGGGCGGACAAGGCTGTGATTGCAGTGGGCAAGATCCAGGATATCTTTGCGGGGAAAGGGATAACTGAGGCGGTGTACACCTCCGGCAATGCGGAGGGCATTGAGCGGACGCTGGAATATCTGGACAGGGATTTTGAGGGGCTTTGTTTTGTCAATCTGGTGGACTATGATATGCTCTACGGGCACCGCCGGGATGTGGACGGCTACGCCAGGGCTCTGGCGGATTTTGATGCGAGACTGCCCGAGATACTGGCGAAAATGAGACCGGAGGATGTACTGATGATCACGGCGGATCACGGCTGTGACCCTGCCTATACGGCCACCACAGACCATACCAGGGAGCACACCCCCTTTGTCATGTACGGGGCAGGCATTGCACCCGTAAATCTTGGCACGAGAAAAACATTTGCCGACATAGGGGCTACTGTGTTACAATATTTTGGAATTGCGCCGGAGTTTGCCGGCGAGAGTATGCTGGACGTGCAGGACATGTTGTGATGTGCAGGATATGTTACGACATGTGACACATATGTCATGTCATGAAAAGCGGCTATGATCAGGAGGATATTGTTTTGGGTAACTATACAGAAGAAATTAATCGCCGGCGCACCTTTGCCATCATTTCCCATCCCGATGCGGGCAAGACCACTCTCACCGAGAAGTTTCTGCTCTATGGGGGAGCCATCAATCTGGCGGGGAGCGTGAAGGGAAAGGCTACCGCCCGCCATGCGGTCTCCGACTGGATGGAAATCGAGAAGGAGAGAGGTATCTCGGTGACCTCATCTGTGCTGCAGTTTGAGTATGACGGCTATTGCATCAACATTCTGGACACGCCGGGGCATCAGGACTTTTCGGAGGACACTTACCGCACCCTGATGGCGGCGGACTCCGCGGTCATGGTTATCGACGCCTCCAAGGGCGTGGAGGCGCAGACCAGAAAGCTGTTCAAGGTCTGCGGCATGAGAGGAATTCCGATTTTTACCTTTATCAATAAAATGGACAGGGACGCCAACGATACCTTTGAGCTTTTGGACGATATCGAGAAGGAGCTGGGGATCGCCACCTGCCCCGTGAACTGGCCGATTGGCTCCGGCAAGGCCTTTCAGGGGGTCTATGACCGTGAGAAAAAATGTGTGATTGCATATTCCGATACGGAAAAGGGGACGAAGGAGGGCACTGCCACAGAAATCCCCGTGGAAGACGAGAGCCAGCTCAGGAGCCTTTTGGGCGACGAGGCGGCGGACAGGCTTCTGGGAGAGATTGAGCTTCTGGATGGAGCCAGCGCGGAATTTGATTTGGAGCAGGTGAGGGCGGGACAGCTGACCCCCGTGTGCTTCGGCTCTGCGCTGACTAATTTTGGCGTGGAGATCTTTTTAAAGCACTTCCTGAACATGACGACCACACCCCTGCCCAGAAAATCTGACACGGGTGTCATCGACCCCGCGGAACGGGAATTTTCCGCTTTTGTGTTCAAAATTCAGGCCAATATGAACAAGGCGCACCGGGACAGGATTGCCTTTATGCGCATCTGCTCGGGCAGATTCGACGCCAATATGGAGGTGCGCCATGTGCAGGGCAACCGGGTGCTGCGGTTGTCTCAGCCCCAGCAGATTATGGCGGACGAGCGCAAGATTCTCAGCGAGGCCTACGCGGGGGATATCATCGGCGTGTTTGACCCGGGGATTTTCTCCATCGGAGACACTCTGTGTATGCCGAAGGAGAAGTTCCAGTACGAGGGGATTCCCACCTTTGCGCCGGAGCATTTCGCCAGAGTGCGCCAGTTAGATACCATGAAGAGGAAGCAGTTCGTGAAGGGAATCGAACAGATTGCCCAGGAGGGCGCCATCCAGATTTTTCAGGAGCTCAACTCCGGTATGGAGGAGATTATCGTGGGCGTGGTGGGCGTGTTGCAGTTTGACGTCCTGAAGTATCGTCTGGAGAACGAGTATAATGTGGAGATCCGTCTGGAGAATCTCCCGTATGAGCATATCCGCTGGATTGCCAATAAGGACGAGATCGATGTGGGCAGACTGGTGGGAACCTCTGATATGAAGAAGGTGCGGGACATGAAGGGGAATCCTCTGCTGCTCTTTGTCAATTCATGGAGTGTCGGCATGACCCTGGACAGAAATGAGGGACTGGTGCTCACGGAATTTGGTAAAAATTAATACATGGAGGGAAAGGCAGATAACGTATGGGAAAACGCGAACCCGGAAATCTATGTTACAAAAGCATATTGACGGCAGTTTTTTTGATCTGCGCGGTACTCTGCACCTCGGGGTGCTCGCCGGAGTGGCTTCTGTGGCAGCCCGGGGAGCAGACGGTGTCTCGGGACGGAAGTGAGAGGCAGCTTTTGCTGGAGGAGCTGGAGCGTCAGGCGAAGCTGATGGTGTCTGAGGGGGATGCTCCGGTCTCCGGGGGGGACGCGGAGGCTTCCGCGCCGTGGGAGCTTCCCGAGAACGGCAGCCTTCTGAACGAGGGAGGCAGCGCTTATGCCTATTCCACCCTGAACGAAAGTGAGCAGATGTGGTATCGGGACATGGCGCAGGCCATGGGCACCATGACGGACAAGGTCAAGCTCTCCGAGAAGGGCATCCGGGCAGGACTGAACGAGCACTGCGTGGACAAAATCTTTCAGAGCGTGCTGAACGACCATCCGGAGCTCTTTTATGTGGAGGGGTACAGCTACACGAAATTCACATGGGGGCAGAGGACGGTTGCCATCGAGTTTACCGGCACCTACAATCTGGACTGGGATAAGGCGGTGGAGCGCAGGCGGGAGATCGAGGCGGCGGCGGACAGGCTGCTGGCGGGAGCGCCTCAGGAGACAGATGATTACGAAAAGATAAAATATGTCTATGAGACGCTGATCTACGAGACGGATTATGATCTGGAGGCCAGTGAAAACCAGAATATTTATTCGGTTCTTGTGGGGCATGCCTCGGTTTGCCAGGGCTATGCCAAGGCCTTTCAGTATCTGATGCACCGCATGGGCGTGGAGTGCGCGCTGGTGCAGGGAGAGGTTTTGGACACCGGGGAGGGACATGCCTGGAATCTGGTGCGGGCGGACGGCGATTACTATTATGTGGACGCCACTTGGGGAGATATCTTTTATCAAAGCACGGATCAGGATGCAAATCGGGAGGCGCTGCCGGAAATCAGTTATGATTATCTGTGCATCACCACGGAGCAGCTGGAGCGGACGCATGTCCTGGACAAGTCGGAGCCCATGCCGGAGTGTACCGCGGAGGCGGATAATTATTACGTCCGTGAGAACGCTCTGTTTACGGATTACGATAAGGAAAAGCTGGCGGAGCTGGTGGAGCGCAGACTGGAACAGGGAAGCCTGTGCATTGCGCTGCGGTGTGCGGATGAGGTCTGCTACAGAACCATGTACGAGGCGCTTTTAGACCGCCGGGAAATCTTTGATTATCTGGCGGGAACGGGAATCAATTCGTTTGTCTACAGCAACAATGACAGGCAGCTTACATTGACATTTTTTATGGTGACAAGTAAGAGGTAGCTGTGGTATAATGAGCATATTCAAGGCAGGAAACGACCGGATGGTCATATTCAGGTAGTTTATCGAAAAAATGAGGAAGCAGGTTGAATAAGATGGAAAAGACAATGGAACAGAACACTGTGGTGCTTAAGGCCGATGAGAATGTGGGGGCTGTGCAGATTGCGGATGATGTGGTGGCAATGATCGCATCTCTGGCTGCCACCGAGGTAAATGGCGTGAGCTCCATGGCGGGCAATATCACCAATGAGTTGATGTCCCGTGTGGGCATGAAGAAGCTGACCAGGGGCGTCCGCGTGTCCGTACAGGAGGGTTGTGTGAATGTGGATCTGGCAGTGACCATGGACTATGGCTACAATATCCCTGCCACCTGCCAGCAGGTGCAGAACAAGGTGAAGAGCGCCATTGAGAATATGACAGGCCTGACCTGCGAGAGCGTCAATATCCGGATCGCGGGCGTGAGCATGAAGAAGGATAAATAAAGGGATAAACAATTATGATGGGACGACACGAGCTGAGAGAGCAGGTGTTTAGGCTTTTGTTTCGGGCGGAATTTTATTCCGCGCCAGAGATGGAGGAACAGAAGCGCCTTTTCACGGAGGACATACCTGCGGAGGATACCGGTCATGTCATGGGCGGAAAAAACGGGGCTTATATTACCGAACGCTGCGGCAGGATTTTGGACAGGCTGTCGGAATTAGACAGAATTATCAATGATAATACCGAGGGCTGGGATACTTCTCGCATGGGCAGGGTGGAACTGGCGGTGCTGCGGCTCGGCGCATATGAGATTCTTTTTGATGAGGATATACCGGGATCCGTCGCTATCGACGAGGCGGTGGACATTGCCAAGCAGTATGGCTCAGATACCTCCGGCGGGTTCGTCAATGCAATTCTGGCAAAGATTTTGAAATCGGGTGAGAGCAATTCGTAATGTCTATACAGTGGGACAATTGAATGCCTATGTAAAAAATATGTTCACGCAGGACTATCTTTTGCAGTCTCTCTTCGTGAAGGGAGAGGTCAGCAACTGCAAATATCATTCCTCTGGACATATTTATTTTACGTTAAAGGATTCAAAGGGCGTGGTGAACTGCGTCATGTTTGCCGGGCAGCGCTCCGGGCTGTCCTTTCGGCTGGCGGAGGGGCAGCAGGTTGTGGTGGGCGGTTCCGTGGACGTGTATGAGCGGGACGGCAAATATCAGCTCTATGCAAAGCAGATTGTGCTGGACGGGGCGGGGCTTCTCTATGAGAGCTTCGAACAATTGAAGGCGGAGCTTGAGGAGTGCGGGATGTTTGCCTTGGAGTACAAGCAGCCGATTCCCCAATTTATCAGGACGCTGGGCGTGGTGACGGCGGACACCGGAGCGGCTGTGCGGGATATCATCCAGATTGCAAAAAGGCGCAATCCCTATGTGCAGATCATCCTCTATCCGGCTATCGTGCAGGGAGAGGCCGCGGCGGAGAGCATCGTCCGGGGAATCCGGGCTCTGGAGCGTCTGCCCGTGGATGTGATGATCGTGGGCAGAGGCGGGGGTTCCATCGAGGATTTGTGGGCGTTTAACGAGCGCATTGTGGCTCAGGCGGTGTTTGACTGTTCCGTTCCCATTATCTCGGCGGTGGGACATGAGACGGACACCACAATCATTGATTTTGTGTCGGATCTGCGCGCCCCTACGCCCTCTGCGGCGGCGGAGCTGGCGGTGGCGGACATCCGGGAGATACTGGGGAGTATGGAGGCCGCGGGGGAGCGGCTGCAAAGGCTCATGAAGCGGCGGATTGACAGGGAGCGTTCCCGGCTTGACCGATGCGCCATGGCTTTACAATACGGCAGCCCCTTAAGAAGGATTCAGGTCAGACGGCAGGACAGCCTGAGGCTGGAGGAACAGCTTCAGGAGCATATGGAGCGGGTTCTCAGAAAGAAACGTCATGAATTGGATCTGTATATCGAGCGGATGCGGGGGCTTTCGCCTTTGGATAAGTTAAAGAGCGGTTTCTCTTATGTGGAGGAGGAGAGCGGGAAGAACATCCGCTCCGTGCGGGGAGTCCGCCCGGGACAGGAGCTTTTGATCCGGATGCAGGACGGCAGCATCGCCGCGCAGGTGACGGAGGTCAGGACAGAGCCGCGCCCCGATGCGGATTGATAGGGAGGAGAGTATGGCAGGAAAAAAGCAGTTACAGGCACAGGAAGAGAACGCCCTTACTTTGGAGGAGTATTTCGCCCGTCTGGAGGAGGCCATCGAACGTCTGGAGGAGGAAGATATTTCTCTGGAGGATGCGTTTTTGACCTACAGTGAGGGCATGAAGCTTTTGAAGCAGTGTAATCAGCAGATAGACAGAGTGGAAAAGAAGGTTTTAAAGCTTGCCGGGGACGGCGGACTGGAGGAATTGGAATCGTGACAGAGACCACAGATAAAGTGTTTCCGGAGCTTATGAAGGAAAAGGCAGCCGCCATTGACGAACTGCTGCAGAGGAGAGCCTGCTGGCAGAGCTGCCGTGAGCAGAAGACTATCGCGGAGGCCATGCGCTACAGCCTGCTTTCGGGGGGGAAGCGTCTGCGCCCCATGCTGATGCAGGAGACGTATCGCATGTTTGGCGGGAGTGATATGGAACTGCTTGAGCCTTTTATGGCTGCTATGGAGATGATCCACACCTATTCGCTGGTGCATGACGATCTGCCTGCTATGGATAATGACGAATACCGCAGGGGGCGCAAGACCACCTGGGCTGTGTATGGCGACGCCATGGGCATTCTGACGGGGGATGCACTGTTGAACAGCGCCTATGAGACTGCCATGGAGGTTTTGGAGCTCTGTGAGACGCCCGAACAGTATCGGCGGGTGAGCCGGGCGCTTTCGGTGCTGGCGCACAATGCGGGCGTCCATGGGATGATCGGCGGGCAGGTGGCGGATATCGAGGCGGAGGAACAGTCGGAAGCGCTGACGGAGGAACAGATAAATTATATTTACCGGAATAAGACAGGCGCTCTCATCGAGGCCTCCATGACCATCGGGGCGATCCTCGCAGGAGCGTCCGAGGAACAGAATGAGGATGTTGCCCGCTGCGCCATGGCGGTCGGCATGGCATTCCAGATACAGGATGATATCCTGGATGTGGTGGGGGACAGCGCGGAGCTTGGAAAGCCTGTGGGGAGCGATGCCGCAAACGGTAAGCAGACCTATGCGGCGCTCCATGGGCTGGAGCATTCCAGAACGGAGGTAAAGCGGCTTTCCGATGAGGCTGTCGCCATTTTGCAAAAGCTTCCCGGAGACCACAGCTTTCTGGAAGCGTTGGTGAGATACCTGATTGACAGACGCAGCTGAGGGGAGCGGGCTATGTTGCTTGAGAGAATAGAAAATCCAAATGATATCAAAAAAATCGACAAAAGCGAATACAAGGCGCTGGCGCAGGAAATCCGCCAGTTCCTGATTCAGAAGATCAGCGTCACCGGAGGACATCTGGGCTCCAATCTGGGAGCGGTGGAGCTGACTATGGCATTGCATCTTTCCCTGGAACTGCCGGAGGATAAGATCATCTGGGATGTGGGACATCAGTCCTATACGCATAAGCTTCTCACGGGGCGAAAGGACGGTTTTGACGGGCTGCGTCAGTTCCATGGCATGAGCGGTTTCCCCAAGCGCCGGGAGAGCGATTATGACGCTTTTGACACGGGGCACAGCTCCACATCCATCTCTGCGGGTCTTGGCCTGGTGAAGGCAAGGGATATCAGGGGGGAGAAGCATACGGTAGTGTCCGTCATCGGGGACGGTTCCCTCACGGGAGGCATGGCTTATGAGGCGTTAAATAACGCGGCCAAGCTGGAGACTAATTTCATTATAATTCTCAACGATAACAATATGTCCATCTCGGAGAATGTGGGCGGCGTGTCCAAGTATCTGAACAATATCCGCACGGCCACGGGCTATCTGGATTTGAAGGAGGGCATTTACAATGCGCTCAGCGGCACGAAGGGCGGAGACAATATGGTAAAGAAAATCCGCCGCGCAAAGTCCAGTTTTAAGCAGCTTGTAATCCCGGGCATGTTTTTTGAGGACATGGGCGTCACTTATCTGGGGCCGGTGGACGGACATGACATAGAAGGCATGATGAAAGTGATCCGGGAGGCAAAGCGTGTAAAGGGCTGTGTGCTGATCCATGCGCTGACCCAGAAGGGGAAGGGCTACGCCCCTGCTGAGAGACATCCCGCCAGATTCCACGGAGCCGAGCCCTTCGACATCGAGACGGGCATCCCCGCTCATCCCAGAACCACCGCAAATTACACGGATATTTTCTCCACGGTGATGTGCAAGCTGGGACAGCGGGATGAGCGGATTGTGGCGATTACCGCGGCCATGCCAGACGGCACGGGACTAAAGCGTTTTCGCAATATGTACCCTGATCGCTTCTTCGATGTGGGCATCGCCGAGGAACATGCGGTGACCTTTGCCGCGGGACTTGCGGCGGGAGGCTTAAAACCGATTGTGGCGGTGTATTCCTCTTTTTTGCAGAGAGGATACGACCAGATTCTGCACGACGTCTGTCTGCAGAATCTCCCGGTGGTATTTGCCATCGACCGGGCGGGACTGGTGGGCAGCGATGGGGAGACGCATCAGGGAATTTTTGATTTTACATATTTGTGCGGCATTCCGAATATGAGCGTGATGGCGCCCAAGAACAAATGGGAGCTGTCGGATATGCTGAAGTTTGCGGTCGCACTTGAGAGTCCCATCGCGCTGCGTTATCCAAGGGGAACGGCATATGCGGGCTTAAAGGAATTTCGCGCCCCCATTGAATACGCAAAGGCGGAGTGGATATACAGAGAGTCCGAAATCGCCCTGTTTGCGGTGGGCAGTATGGTGAAGACTGCGGAGACCGTCAGAGACCGCCTGAAGGAGCTGGGGCACTCTGTCAGTCTGGTCAACGCCCGTTTTGTGAAGCCCATAGACGAGGAAGCGGTGCTGGAGGCAGCCTCCGGGCACAGCCTGATTGTCACCATGGAGGAGAATGTGGCCAGCGGCGGTTATGGGGAGCGGGTGCTAAACTGTCTTCATGAGGCTCATATTGCGCCCACGGACTGCGACTGTATCTGTGTCACACTGCCGGATGCCTATATTGAGCACGGCAATGTGGAGCTTCTGCGGCAGGAAATCGGCGTGGATGCCGCCAGCATAGTGGAGCGTATCGCGGGTGCGCTGTAGAGGAGCGATGAGGTAGCTGTAAATGAGCGGTAAAAAAGAGCGTTTGGACGTCATTTTGGTCAATCAGGGCTATGCGCCCTCCAGGGAGAAGGCCAAGGCGATCATCATGTCCGGTAAGGTGTTTGTCAACGGGCAGAAGGAGGACAAGGCGGGCACCTTCTTTGATGTGAGCAGGCTTGCGCTGGAGGTGCGGGACTCAGGTCTGAAATATGTGAGCCGGGGAGGCTTAAAGCTGGAGAAGGCCATGGAGCAGTGGGGCTTTGCGCTGGCGGGCTGTGTCTGTATGGATATCGGAGCTTCCACAGGAGGCTTTACGGACTGTATGCTGCAAAACGGCGCGGCAAAGGTCTATTCGGTGGATGTGGGGCATGGGCAGTTAGCCTGGAAGCTTCGCAATGACGAGCGGGTGGTTTGTATGGAGCAGACCAATTTCCGTTACCTCACCCGAGCGGATATCGCGGATGATCTGGACTTTGCCAGCGTGGATGTCTCCTTTATTTCCCTCACCAAGATTCTGATACCGGCGAGAAAGCTTTTGAAACCTGGCGGGGAGATGGTCTGCCTGATCAAGCCCCAGTTTGAGGCCGGGCGGGAGAAGGTGGGAAAAAACGGCGTGGTGAGGGAGCCTGAGACGCACCGGGAGGTCATCTGCAAGGTCATGGACTTTGCGGACAGCATCGGCTTCGAGGTGCTGCATCTGGAGCATTCGCCAATCAAGGGGCCGGAGGGCAATATAGAATATCTTTTGCATATCCGCAGGGCGGAGGAAATCCAGGAGGAGATTCAGGAGCTTTCGGAGCGGGAGGCCGAGGGGCGGCTTGAGGAGATTATCGCGGGCGGAAACGGCATTTCCCGAACGGGGGATTGGACAAAAAAGATTGACGAAATCGTGGCGTTATCGCATAAACTGTAAAAAGTGCTGAAGCAGGGGAGGTACATATGAAACACTTTCTGATTTATACCAATAAGAATAAGGACAAGGAGCTGCGTTCCACCAATCAGATCAAGGGCTATCTGGAGTGCAGGGGGCAGAAGGTGACTCTGATGATCAAGGAGTCGGACTGGACGGCGGATACCACGGAGGTGTCTGAGGAGGCGAGAAATATCCCCAAGGATGTGGACTGTATGATCGTGCTCGGAGGGGACGGCACTGTGCTTCAGGCCGCCCGCGAGACCAAAAAGCTCTTTATTCCCATCATCGGCGTGAACCTGGGCACACTGGGCTATATGACGGAGATTGAGCCCGCCAATCTGGAGGAATCTCTGGATAAACTGATAGCAGGAGAATACACCAAGGAATCCCGCATGATGTTAAACGGCAAGGTGAGCTTTCACTGCGGCAAGCAGTGGGAGGAAGGCTGGGCATTGAACGATATCGTCATCTCCAGAAGAGGCTCGATTCAGATGCTCTGGATGGACATCTATGTCAACGGGCAGTTTTTGCATCGCTACAAGGCGGACGGCATGATCGTGGCCACGCCCACCGGCTCCTCCAGCTACAGCTTATCCGCCGGGGGGCCTCTGGTGGAGCCCAGCGCAAAGCTTCTGATGCTCACCGCCATCTGTCCTCACTCTCTGAATCACCGGAGTATTGTGCTTGCGCCGGAGGATGTGATCGAGATTGAGATTCCCACAGGCAGAGAGGGGAGAAAACAGACCGTGGAGGCCAATTTTGACGGAAGCCACAAGATTTCCATGTGTACCGGCGACAGGATCCGCATCGTGCAGTCGGAGAAAATCACGGAATTCCTGCGCCTGAATCAGGTGAGCTTTATGGAAGTGCTGCACAAGAAGTTCAGCGAGTAGCAAGGAGTTTTATGAAGAAAAGCAGACATCAGAAAATAGTGGAGATCATAACAAAACAGGATGTGGAGACTCAGGAGGAGCTGGCGGACTGTCTGAGAGCGGCGGGTTTTCAGGTGACGCAGGCCACCGTGTCCCGAGATATCAGAGAGCTGAAGCTCTCCAAAATCCCGGATGGGCATGGCAGACAGAAATATGCCCTCGCAGACAGGGATGCCAATACGGATAATAAGGATGCAGCCTTCGTGGAGAGGCGGTATATCCATGTGCTCCGGGAGGGCTTTGCGTCCATGGACAGGGCGCAGAATCTGGTGGTGATCAGGACTGCGTCCGGCATGGCCATGGCGGTGGCAGCCGCGCTGGACGCCATGAAATTTGACGAGGTACTGGGCTGCATCGCAGGGGACGACACCATTATGGTGGCCTCCCGCACCGAGGAGGACGCGGGGGCATTGATTCATAAAATACAGGGAATGTTGGACAGATAAATTCCAGATGTGCTTTGGAGAAGGTACAGAAGGAGAGTGCTATGTTACAAAGGTTACACGTAAAAAATCTGGCTCTTATGGAAGAGACGGAGGTGGAGTTTGCCCCGGGACTGAATATCCTCACCGGAGAGACCGGAGCGGGCAAGTCGCTGTTGATTGGTTCCGTGAATCTGGCGCTTGGAGGCAAATTTGAGAAGGACATGCTGCGGGAGGGCGCGGAGAGCGCGCTGGTGGAGCTGGTGTTTTCCTGCGAGGGCAGGGACGTCGCCCGGAGGCTTGAAAAGCTGGAGCTGGAGCCGGAGGACGGCGAGATCATTATCAGCCGTAGGATGCAGTCCGGTAAAAGCGTCTGCAAGATTAACGGGGAGACTGTGACGGCAAGACAGGTGAAGGAGCTCGCGGAGGTGCTTCTGGATATCCACGGGCAGCACGAGCATCAGTCTCTGCTGCACAAAAAGAAACATCTGGAGATACTGGACGCCTATTGCGGGGCGGCCTGCGAGAAGGAAGTCCGGGCGGTGGCGGAGGCCTATGAGACATGCCGCAGACTGGAGCGGGAGCTCTCGGAGGAGTCCATGGATGAGACATCCAAGGCGAGAGAGCAGTCTCTGGCGGAGTTTGAGTGGAAGGAAATCGAGGAAGCCCATCTGCGGGAGGGAGAGGACGAGGAGCTGGAGCAGCTCTACCGCCGCATGAGCAACAGCCGCAAAATCAGCGAGAGCCTTGCGGAGAGCTATCGCTATTCCGGGACGGAGGGCGAGGGCGGAGCGGGAGCCTCGCTGAGCAGGGCGCTTCGGGCGCTGGGCGCGGTGACCATGTACGATGAGCGCCTCCTGGAGCTGGAGAGTCAGCTTGCGGAGGTGGACAGCCTGCTTGCGGATTACAATCGCGATATAGCGGAATATATGGGAGACTGTGAGTTTGACGGGGAGGAGTTTGCCCGCGTGGAGGAGAGGCTGAACACGGTCAATCGGCTGAAAGGAAAGTATGGAAATTCCATACAGGAAATATTGGCATATGGGGAATCCAGACAGGCGCTTTTGGAAAAACTCTCCGATTATGACGCTTATATACAGAAGCTTCAGGATGAACTTGCCGCGGCGGAGCAGACTATGCAAAAGGCATGTGCCGGACTTTCCGCAGTGCGCAGAAGCTATGCGGTTCAGCTCACAGAGGAGCTCACCCGGGCACTGCAGCAGCTCAATTTTCCAGCAGTGCAGTTTGAGACGGCAGTCCGGCCCGAGGGACAGATTACAGCCGGAGGCTACGACGATGTGGAGTTTTTGATTTCGACGAACCCCGGAGAAGCTCTGAAGCCTCTGGGACAGGTGGCAAGCGGAGGTGAGCTCTCCAGAGTGATGCTTGCCATCAAGACGGTATTGGCGGGTCGGGATGAGATTGACACGCTGATTTTTGACGAGATTGACGTGGGCATCAGCGGCAGGACGGCATGGAAGGTTGCGGGACAGCTGAATGTGGTGAGCGGGGCGCATCAGGTTATCTGCATCACTCATCTGCCCCAGATTGCAGCCATGGCGGACGCTCATTTTGTCATTGAGAAGAGCAGCACCGACGACCACACTATCACGGATATCAGGCAGGTGGACGGGGAGGAGGAGCTTGCGGAGCTGGCAAGGCTTCTCGGCAGCGACGCCCTGACCCAGGCGGCGCTCTCCAACGCCAGAGAGCTGCGGGAGCAGGCGTTAGAGCAGAAAAAATAAAAAGCTCAAATCAAAAACTTAAAATAAAGCATGACAAATATGATAGAGACAACCAGGACAAGAGAGATGAGAGAACAACAAAACCGTCCCAGACGGATATTGTGCGCCGCGCTTGCGATGCTATTGACCGCTTTGCTGTGCGCCTGTGGTGGCGGTCAGGAGAGCGCGGAACCGGAAGATGTAAAGCGGGAAAGCGAAAGCACGGACTCTGCGAATAGCTCCTCAAATAAAAATGCTGCGCTGGCAAAAGAGAATGTTTATCGGCTCAGTGAAATTAAAATCCCTGAGCTGACGGACAGCGGAAGTGTCAGCGTGGCGGGGATGGCGCGCCATGACGGCAAAATTTATGCAGCCATGAGGATAGCGGACTGGGAAAACGGCGATAAATATTATGCCCTCACCATGGATGAGAGCGGAGCCGTCCTGCAGACTGCTTTTCTGGAGCTTCCTGCGGGTGAGGCGGATGCAAAGGAGGGGGGAGCCGCGAACGAAGGAGAGGCCGCAAAAGGAGGAGAGGACTCGAAAGAGGGAGAAGCCGCGCCGGAGCGGGATTCGGACGAATGGGAGCAGGAGGACATCCGTTACAGCGATTTTGCGATTGGGACGGACGGCAGGATTTATGCGCTGCGCCAGTATAATTATTCGTATATAAATTATCGCACAGAGCAGGCTCGGGACGAACAGCACCAGTATGTGTGCTGTTGGGATGCGGACGGCAGACTTTTGTGGCAGCTGGAGCCATGCAGGGATTACGCGGAAGACCTGAGTGTGTGGACGGTTTTTCCTGCGGTGGACGGCTCTCTGGAACTGCTTTTGACCGGTGAGAATGCCTACAGGCTGTCTGTGAATAGGGACGGCGCTCTGGTAGAGTCCGCTCCGATAAAACTTTCCGAGGCGACGGCTAAGGCTCTGGGGAACTGCCGGAGGCTGATACGGAAAGAGGACGGCTCCTGTATGCTGCTGTGCAGGGATGCGGAAGGCGGCTTAAGCCTGATGAAATACGACCTTCAGACAGACGCTTTGGGAGAGCGTTTGGGTCTGCCAGATGCTCTTTCGGCGACTGCTCTGAGCAGTGTTGCCTTTGCGTCGGGTACAGACAGCGATTTGCTCTACGCGGACAGGAATGGCGTCTTTGATTATGACATGGGTGACACGCAGGGCAGCCTGAAAATGAATTATGTAAATTCCGACAGGAACATTACGGATGTCAACGCCCTTTTGGAACTGGATGAGACACATTTCGTTATGTTTTACAAAGAGGATTATGATATACAAAAGCTGCAGGCGGGGATATTTGAGTATGTGGAGCCGGAGGATATTCCGGACAGGCAGGTGGTGATATTGGCGGGGCTTACTGTAAACGGCGGTATAAAGCAGAGGGCGATCCGATACAACCGGGAAAATGATAAGTACCGGGTGGTGCTGAAAACTTACGAGTCCTGTGAAGACCTGAATCTTGATATCATATCCGGACATATGCCGGATATTCTGATGGCGGAAGAAGACGCCGGCGGCAACATGCTTCCCATGGAGAGCTATATCGCAAAGGGACTGATTGCGGATGTGGGGATGTTGATAGAGGAGGATGAGGAACTGTCTCGGACGGAGTTTCTGGAAAATGTGTTTGACGCGTATTCCGTGGACGGTAAATGGATGTATGTGATTCCATCCTTTACATTCTCCACAATGGCGGCAAAATCTTCCCTTGTGGGGGACGGAGACGGCCGGACTATGGAAAAAATGCTGGAGACGCTTGACGGAATGGGGTCAAATGCCCAGCTTTTGGACGGACTCAGCAGGAGCGCCTTTATGGAAAAGGTCATGAAATACTGCGGAAATGATTTTATCGACAGAGAGGCGGGAACCTGCGCTTTTGACTCCCCCGAATTTATCAAGCTGATGGAGTATGCCTATACGCTGCCGGAGGAGAGAAGCTACGCCGGACAAAGCGGAGAAGGGGAGTATGAGCTGCAGTACCTCAAGGGCAGGACGCTGCTGATGGAATTATATATTGATACATTTACTCAGGATGTTGACGAGAGGCTTTGTTATCGGTTAAACGGATATCTGGGAGGCGACTATACCTTAGTGGGCTTTCCGGCGGTTTTTGCGGAACCGAAAGGGAGCGGTGAGGGCGGCGATGGCGCTCTGATCTATGCCCAAAACCGGATGGCGCTTTCCGCGGGCTCGGAAAACCGGGATGGCGCATGGGATTTTGCAAGGTATTATCTGACAGACGAATATCAGGAAAGTCTGGAGAGCAGTCTGCCTGTCAACAGACAGATTTTTGAGGAGTGGGCAGAGGAGGAGACCCGGCGTTCTTATTATATGGATGAAAACGGGCAAAAGGTTGAGTATGATTTGATCCTGCCCTGGAACGGGAAGGATGTTGTCCCGCCGCTGAGCCGGGATCAATTGGATCAGTTGATTGCCTATGTGGAGTCCGCGACCGAGGCTCCCTTTGAGAATGCCGCTGTGATAAACATCATCAATGAGGAGCTGGAGAGTTATTTTTCCGGTCAGAAGACCGCCGGGGACGCGGCGGCGATTATCCAGAACCGTGTGCAGCTGTATGTGCGGGAAAATTTCTGAAGGAAGTGCGGATTCCCCATCCCCAGATTGTTCATGACACTATCCGGGGATAGGTTTTGGCAGGATTATTTAGAATAGAATCAAAAAGTCGCAAATAAATCTGTAAAAATTTCGCATACTAGGAGCAGATAATGCAAAGGGAAAGCGAGATGGACAGATATGAGATTTGGCGATAAGGATCAGGACAGAGTCAGGGAACAGGCAGGCGGCGATACGGTGATTTTTTTGAAAAATTGGCGCAGAAAGGTGCGGAGGTATCGCATCTATCGCATCAGCCTGTGTTTGGCTCTGTTTTTGAGTTGTGCGGCGCTTGCGGGGTATGGCTATTACCTTGTGGACAGCAGCATTCCCTCTGTCATACATGTGCGGGCGGACGAGGAGGAATTTTTGCATCTGGGAGTGCCTGCAAAGGGAGAATTAGTCAGCGTGGGCGCGCAGGGAGAGAGCAATATCCCTGCGGGCGCTGTGACCATAGATTTGAGTGAGCCTGTGACGCTTAAGACAGGCAGCGCGGACAATTATGCCATGGAGGTAAAGCTCTTTGGCTTCCTGCCCCTCAAACAGGTGGGCATCCGGGTCATAGAGGCGCAGGAGCTGATCCCCGTAGGGGTGCCTGTGGGAATTTACATGGAGTCGGACGGCGTGTTGGTGGTGGGTGTGGGCGTCTTTCAGGGAACGGATGGGCAGGATCATTCTCCGGCAAAGCATATTTTGCAGTCGGGGGATTATGTGCGCAGGCTAAACGGGGAGCCCATATCGGACAAGGAAAGCTTTATCCGGGGAATTGAGGAGTGTGCGGGAAATCCACAGATTATTACGGTAGAGCGGCGGGGCGAGGAGATTGATTTGCAGGTAAAGCCGGTTCGGGACGCCAACGGTGCTTATAAAATAGGAGTGTGGGTCAGAGACAGCACTCAGGGCGTGGGTACGATGACTTATATTGACAGCGAAGGAAATTTTGGCGCGTTAGGACACGGCATCAACGATGTGGATACCAGCACTCTGATGGATATGTATGACGGAACGCTTTACCGCACGGAAATTATCGCTATCCAGAAGGGAACGGCGGGAAATCCTGGCGAAATGACGGGCATGATCGTGTACTCGGATGAAAATATTCTCGGTGATATTACCTATAATGGCACCGAGGGCATCTTTGGCTGCTGCAATCAGAGAGCCCTGCAGCTTACGGAAAACGAGCCTCTGCCCATCGGTTTGAAACAGGAAATCGTAAAGGGCGACGCCCAGATTCTCTGCGCGGTGGACGGTGAGCCTCAATATTATGATGTGAAAATAACCGGCATCCATCTGGATCATGACAATATCAACCGCGGCATTGAGCTCACAGTCACAGATCCGGAGCTTTTGCAGCTCACCGGAGGTATTGTCCAGGGCATGAGCGGCGCGCCCATTATACAGAACGGAAAATTTGTCGGAGCGGTGACCCATGTGTTGGTGCAGGATTCCACCAGAGGCTACGGAATTTTTATAGAAAATATGCTGGAGCACTAAAGGCCGGGCAGGACAGGAACAGGGAAAATGCGGCGCAGGTTACTTGCAGCCGCGTTTTCCTTGTGAGTGGACTATCCGGCGAAAGCCGGATAACGTCCGGTCGTAGTCTGCGAAAAACAATTATGTACATAAACGATATTTGTAATGTTTAATATAATTGACAAAAATAGAGCTGAGGTTTATAATTAAAGAACTAAAAGAGGTAAACACTATGAGCAAAAGAACAGCAGTCATCATGCCGCAGACAGAAAAAATTCTGGAACAAATGGGAGAGCAGATCAAGCTGGCCAGACTGCGCAGAAAATTATCCGCAGAGTTAGTTGCCGAGCGTGCCGGCATAAGCCGGGCTACTCTTTGGTCCATAGAGAAGGGCTCGCCATCCGTAGCAATTGGGATGTATGCGGCAGTATTACATGCTTTAAACGGAATGGATAAGGATCTGGCGTTAATAGCGAAGGATGATGAATTTGGGCGGAAACTGCAGGACCTGGAACTGATTACCGGGAAACGGGCGCCCAGACAAAGCGGAGACTATTAAATAATGGAAGAAAAAAAGATTTATGTTTATGAAAACTGGAGCGGGGGAAACCCTGTCCTGATCGGGAAATTATATGTGTCTTCTGTCAGAGGCAAAGAACAATTTTCTTTTGAATATGACGCATCCTGGCTTGCTTCGGAATCAGCAAATTATTTTTTGGATCCTGATTTGGCTTTATACAGGGGAAGACAGTATGTGCCAATGGATAAAGCTCTGTTCGGCGTGTTTGCGGATTCCTGCCCGGATCGCTGGGGGCGAGTCCTGATGAGACGCAGGGAAGCCATACAGGCAAAAAAGGAAAACAGGAAACCGAAAGCGTTGAGCGAAAGTGATTTCCTGTTGGGTGTATATGACAGAACCAGGATGGGAGCGTTGCGCTTTAAGCTGAAAGAAGATGACGTTTTTTTATCAGACGATGAGGGTTTTGCGGTTCCGCCTTGGACAACGCTTCGTACCCTGGAAGCTGCCAGTCTTGAGTTTGAGAGAGATGAGAGCGGGCTGGGGGAGAAATGGTTGAAGCAATTGCTGGCGCCGGGTTCTTCTCTGGGCGGCGCAAGGCCCAAAGCAACTGTACAGGATGTAAAAGGAAACCTATGGATTGCAAAATTTCCGTCAAAGCACGATGAGACAAACAGCGGCGCATGGGAGAAAGTGGTACATGATCTGGCAGGACTGTGCGGGCTTAACGTGCCGGAAGCAAAGCTGGAGACCTTTTCAAAAACGGGATCCACGTTTCTTGTAAAAAGGTTTGACAGAGATGGCAATAAACGAATCCATTTTGCGTCAGCGATGACCCTGCTCGGGAAAACGGACGGAGCTTCCAGCCAGGATGGCAGCGGTTATTTGGATATCGCTTCCTTTATCAGACAGAGCGGCGCAAATCCGGAACAGGATTTAAAAGAGCTTTGGAAGCGCATTGTTTTTAATATGGTCGTATCAAATACAGATGACCATTTGCGGAATCACGGATTTATCCTGACGAAAACCGGGTGGAGGCTGTCTCCGCTTTATGATGTCAATCCGGTTCCTTACGGAGATACTTTGTCCCTGAATGTGAGCATGGATGATAATTCTATATCTATGGAGCTTGCCATCAGTGTCGCAAAATATTTTAATATTGGAGAAAAGGAAGCGGAGGGAATCATAAATAAAATCAGAGAGACTGTAAGAGATAATTGGGAGAGACTTGCGGGAAAATGCGGATTGTCAAGAAATGCCTGCGAATATATGAGACCGGCGTTTGGAAAGTGCTATCTTATGTGAATGAAGTGTTTTCGCAAAGCCTGAAATGAAAATGTTATAAAGTTTTATCCTTATCTTGACACACTCCTGAGCGGGAATTCCATCATTCAGAACGGGAAGCTTATCGGCGCGGCGATTTATGTGCTGGTACAGGACGGTAAGAAAGGGTATGGGATCTTTATTGAGAATGCATATGCCGGAACATTGAAGGACGGGCAGGAAGATCATAACAGAAACGAGACGGGAGCTTGCTCACAGCCTCGTTTTTTTGAATAGAAAATTCCTCCTGCGGAGGAATCTTGAAATAAAATAGCCCGCCAGAGGCGGAAGAAAAATGACATGGTATATGATGAATATAGAAAATCTCAGCAATTTACAGAGATGGAAAGCATTGGCGACAGATAAGCTTTAGGAGAGCGCTTACGTTTAAAAGATTATGAGAGAAAAGGAGAATAACGATGAACGAATTTATACATAATTTCATGGAGCAAGATGGTGTGCCGGTTCAGAGGACAAGTAGCGAATGTATGGCGTATTTATAATGGGAGCTTGGCTATAGCTTTGAGGTGGCAAGAGGCGTATTGGGACTGGCGGTGGCTAGGGGATATATTGTTGTTACCGGTGAAAGATCAACGAAAACATATAATTGAATATAACTGGACTCAGAGTTATGGAATAGGAGATAGAGATGGATCTGATAATTAAGGCTAAGGCATTTGAGCTTGAGGCTCTTGAATACATCAACAGGAGAGCGCCAGAGATGTACAAAGGAAAAAAACATGGTTTTTATTGGGCAGTACATGAGGCGAGGAACGCAAAAGAGACTATTGACTGGAAAAGAATCTCTCGTGTGCGTCTTGAAGATTATTTTACCGGTTTATCGTATAAGGAACAAATTCCTGTAGTAACTCATCTTACAGCGGAAAAAGAAGAATATGAAGACCTTGCTCAAATGATGAAAATGCAGTTTGAGCTTAAAAGAACCGTGCAGATGGCCTACTGCATAAGGAATATTTTGAAATGGGCGGTGCTTAATTATTATCAGGAAGATGTGGTAAAGGAATCCTTTTTTGCGGATAAAACGATCAAAATTGACGCTTTTAGTAAATTAAATACGGATGAGAAGCTTGTTGTTTTGTATAAAGAGCTTATGGAAATAAAAGAGGAAATAAAAGGGGGGCAGTTATGTCGAAATTAAAACGAGGCTACCAGGCAATATGCAAAGAGATATCCATCAATGCTAAGGTGAGCGATAATGCAGATAAATTACACGCAGATATTGTTGGGAAGCGGGGCAAATTGACCGTCTGGGAATCAGAAAATCTTCATCCCGGTGAACAATATATTTGCTTTAAGCCGGAAGGCGGAGAATCCGAGCTGCAGACGTCATGTGGAGAGATTACGACGAAAAATGATATGCTGACCATTAGAACGCAGGAAAACAAAAATGTATATTCTTTTTTACTGCTAAAGCCTATTCAAACTACTGATAACTTCTTGTTTCTGAATATCCTGCATCCGGAGGCAGCTATGAGATACGTTTTCTACAAGGACAACATATATTTGATAACATTCGGTGAGAACTGTTTTGTGACCGCTTTTAAAGAAAAAACGGACGATACGTTTTATGAATATTCCGAGGATCCTCGGCTTTACGCAAGAAACATTAATGACGGAGATATATATGACCTGTATCAGCTCGACTTCTTTGTTGAGTATCACGGCGAGAGTTATATCATTTATGGTAAGCGTCAAACAAAAAAATATAAGGTAATGATATATGTAGAGGATCCGTTTTCCACCGAAAGAGAGCCAAAAGGTGAGTACAAAACAGTGGATATTCACGACTGCGGCAAGCTTTGGGCGCATTACATCTATTTTGTCTGCAGCGGTAAAAGGTTGGATAAGGAAAAGGCAGAACGTGTCTGTGCGGATGCCGAGGGATTCGAAATACTAAGGGATAGGCACTGTCGCACCAAAATATAGCATTTCATAACACACAACCATTTTTATGGAAAATATGCTGGAGCATTGAGAATCACAAATCCAGTCTCATGTAAATGGAGGTTTCAAGAGGGCTGTCATTATAGCAGGGAATTTCATAAAAGCCCAGATTTTGATACAGTTGGATTGCGCTTTTCAGAAAGGGCAGGGTGTCCAACAGTATATGGGAATAGCCGATTTCTCCGGCATCCAGTATAATCTGCCGGGTCAGCAGTTTTCCGATATGCTGTCCCCGAAACTGCGGCCGTACATAGAGCCGTTTCATCTCACAGTTCTGTTCGTCCAGCCTCCGCAGGGCAATGCAGCCGGCAGCGAAGTTTTCGCAGTAGGCAAGGTACAGTCTTCCATGGGGGAGGCCGTATTTTGTCTCTAAATGTTCTAATTCTGTGTCATAGTTCTGTATGGCAAGATAATTTGCAAAATCGGCGTCGCCCCGTACCAATAAGTCGGTGTATTCCGAGAACAGTCCGCGCACCTCCGGGAGCGCATCATAGGCGGGCAAAATCTTAATGTTCATTCTTCAAACCACCCTTCTGTCAATTGTGGCAGCCCATAGGGCGTTGGATTAGAGCTGCAAAGTCCTGTAGTTTTCTCCCCATTCCTGCATGGCGTCAAGGATGGGGCGCATGGATTCGCCCAGTTCACTTAGGGCATATTCGACCCTCGGCGGAACCTCCGGGTAAACGGTGCGGGTGATAATGCCATCCTGTTCCATAGAACGCAGATTGTCGGTAAGTACCTTTTGACTGATGCCGTCTAAATCCCTCTGTAATTCATTAAAACGCCACGGGCGCGTCAGCAGATTGCGAATAATGAGGAGCTTCCATTTATTTCCGATTAAGGATACCGTTATGGCTACAGGACATTCTGGCAGCAATTCCGCTTTTGTTTTCATGGCAAACCTCGTTTTCTAATACTTTCAAAATGAATGTTACATGCTGATTATACTGTATATGCCACGAAAGCGCAATCAAAATGCAGTCAAAAGCAGCGGTCAGTTACCCAAAAGTGCGTACTTTTTTTCTGCCCGGCAGTGCGTTAGAATAATTACAGTATGACAGAGAAGCATGAGAGTACAGAATAACATGACGCAGGGCAAACGCAGGAGGCTTAATCAATGGGAAAATATTTGGATAACAGGAAACTGCAGCGTTTAAAGACGGCTCTGGACAATGCCGACGCTGTGGTGGTCGGTGCGGGAGCAGGGCTCTCCACATCGGCGGGCCTTGTGTATTCCGGAGAGCGGTTTCGCAGATATTTTGCTGATTTTGAGGCGGAATATGGCTTTCATGATATGTATAGAGGCGGTTTCTACCCCTATCAGACGATGGAAGAGTACTGGGCATATTGGAGCCGTTATATCTATGTCAACCGCTATATGGATGCGCCCAAAGCGGTCTATGAGGAATTGTTCCAGCTTGTAAGGGATAAAGATTATTTTGTGCTTACCACAAATGTGGATCATTGTTTTCAGAAGGCAGGGTTTGACAAAAAACGCCTGTTCTATACGCAGGGGGATTACGGGCTGTTCCAGTGCAGCGAGCCATGCCACAAAGAAACCTATCCGAACCGGGATATCATATGTGAGATGGTGCAGGCTCAGGGCTATGTGATCGGAGAAAACGGTGTGCTGGAGACTCCGGAGGGAGCGGTATTAAAAATGACAATACCGTCAGAATTAATTCCACGCTGTCCGCACTGTGGAAAGCCTCTTACGATGAATCTGCGTTCGGATGATACCTTTGTGGAGGACGAGGGATGGCATCTGGCGGCGGGGCGTTATGAGGCTTTTCTGCGGACACGGGCGGCATTGAGCGTCTTGTATCTGGAGCTTGGCGTGGGATATAACACCCCGGTTATTATCAAATATCCGTTTTGGCGGATGACGGCAAAGAACAGCAAAGCGATTTACGCGACCATCAATTTTGGAGAGGCGGTCTGCCCTGATGAGATAAGAAGCCGGGCTATCTGTCTGGACGCCGATATCGGGGAAGTGCTGGCGGAATTAAAACGGAAGTGAATAATACTTGCATTCCAATCTATATTGTGCTATATTTTATGCGTCATGTGTCAGAACAATTAAACAGAGGAAGCAGTAGGTGTCAGACCCCTGCGGGGCGTCTGGTGAAAAGGGAAACAGGTGAGAATCCTGTACGAACTCGTCACTGTATTTCGGGAGCGTGGAGCCATAAGCCACTGGGAGACCGGGAAGGCGGCTTTGCGCGATGATTGATAAGCCAGGAGACCTGCCTATTGCTGTACGGGAATCGGATTCCGAACCACGAGTAACTGGTTGTACATAGAGAGACCGGCAGCAGGCTGTCAGGTTCTCTGTTTTGTCGCCCATTTATCTCACGATAAAGGGCTTTTTTATGTTACTCATTTCCATTCCGTACAGAGCTGCCATCCGAATGCTTTGGCACAGATAGGAACAAACAGACAGAGGTCTGGAAACGGAGGAGAAAATGAAAAACATGAAAAAGGTATCAACGAAAAAACTGTTCACAATTCTGACAGCAGCGCTTTTGGGCGCATGTCTGCTTGCCGGCTGCGCCAAAAAGGAGACCAAACAGGCGATCATGGTGGTAAGCTTTGGCACCAGCTATAATGACAGCAGGGATATTACCATCGGCGCCATCGAGGAGGCCATCACAAAGGCATTTCCCGATTATGAGGTGCGCAGGGCATTCACCAGCCAGATTATCATCGACAAGCTTAAGGAGCGGGATGGCCTGGAGATTGACAATGTGGAGGAGGCGTTGGACAGAGCGGTTGCAGACGGTGTGAATGTGCTGGTGGTACAGCCCACGCATCTGATGGACGGCTACGAGTACACGGATTTGGCCGATGCGCTGGAGGATTATGAGGATAAGTTTGACAAAATTGTTCTGGGTGCCCCTCTTTTGACTGACGATGGGGATTTTGAGGCGGTTGCAAAGGCGATTGCGGAGGAGACGGCTTCCTACGACGACGGGGAGACGGCAATCTGCTTTATGGGTCATGGAACGGAGGCCGCTTCCAATCAGGTATATCCTGTAATGCAGGAGAAGCTCTCTGCACTTGGCTATGAGAATTATTTTATCGGCACTGTGGAGGCGGAGCCCGGTCTGGAGGATGTGCTCGCCGCGGTGAACGGGAGCGGCAGGTACAAAAAGGTGGTTCTTGCACCTCTGATGGTGGTGGCAGGAGACCATGCCAACAATGATATGGCAGGGGACGAGGAGGATTCCTGGAAAACGCAGTTTATGAACGAGAATTATGAGGTGGAATGTCTGCTTCAGGGGCTCGGGCAGTATGAGGCGGTTCAGCAGGTATATGTGGAGCACACACAGGCGGCTATCGACAGCCTGAAATAGGAAATCAGAGGGATTGCTGTGATGAAGACAGTGAGAGTCGGGATGCGACAATTTTGTCTCGCCGTGGTCTGTGCGGCGATGGTGTTTATGACAGGAGACAGGAAGGTACAGGCGGAGCAGGTGGCGTCCTCCGGGGAGACGGTGGCGGCAAGGGAGGTTCTGGAAGATGGCATGACGCCGGTTTTTGCCGCCGATATCAGAGACGGCGTCTACGCGGTGGAGGTGGAATCGAGCTCTTCCATGTTTCGGATTGTGGAGGCAGAGCTTACGGTGGAGGGTGGAGAGATGTACGCCGTCCTCACCCTGAGCGGAAAAGGCTATGGAAAGCTCTATATGGGCACGGGCGAGGAGGCTGTGGCGGACAATGGAAATAATACCATTGCCTTTGTGGAGAACGCAGAGGGCGCCTACACTTATGAGGTTCCGGTGGAGGCTCTGGATACAGCTATAGATTGCGCGGCCTTCAGCATCAAAAAACAGAAGTGGTATGACAGGGAGCTGGTATTCCGGGCGGATTCGCTGCCCGAAGGGGCGCTTCTCGCCAGGCCGGCTGCCGTGCAATGGGAGGACGGCGATTATGAGATTGCGGTGAGTCTCGAGGGCGGCAGCGGCCGCGCCACGGTGGAGTCGCCCGCGCAGATGCGAGTGGAGGACGGTGCAGCCTTTGTGACTTTAGTCTGGAGCAGTCCCAATTATGACTATATGCGTCTGGGGAGCCAGGTCTATCATCCGTTTAATACGGAGGGAAATTCGGCTTTTGAGATTCCGGTCACGGTGTTTGACGGAGAGATGGAGGTATGGGCGGATACCACCGCCATGGGGACGCCCCATGAGATTGCTTATGTGCTGCATCTGGATACCGCCTCTGTGAAAAAAACAGGCGGTATCTGGACGGCGGCAGTTGCGGCAGTGCTGTGTCTTGCGGTGGCGGCTGTACTCGTCCTGCTGAGAAAACCGCTGCGGAAGCTGTGCCAAAAAAAGAAAAAGCTCACAGGCCTTGCGTGTATTTTGTTCATTTGCTGCGCCTTTACGGCCTGCGGCGCCAAGCGCACCGAGTCGAATCGGGATATCAGCAAAGAGCTGAGCTACAGTCACAGTCTGGCTCTGGATTATGCCAGGGAATTTTCCGTGGATTATTATGAGGGCGGGTATGCGTTGATTTCCATAGCGGACGGCGGCCGCTTTCTGCTGCTTCCGGAGGAGGGGGCAGCGCCGGAGGATTTGGCGGAGGATGTCAGGGCTTTACAGTCGCCCGTGTCCGATATTTATCTGGTGGCTTCCGCTGCCATGGATATGTTCCGGGCGATTGACGCGCTGGACAACATACGGCTCTCAGGGCTTGCCCGGGATTCCTGGCATATAGAAGAGGCGAGGGCTGCCATGGAACAGGGAAAAATCGAGTATGCGGGAAAGTACAGTGCCCCGGACTATGAGCTGATTGTGTCGAGGGGCTGTAAGCTTTCCATTCAGTCTACCATGGTGGAGCGGGTGCCGGAGGTGAAGGAGCAGCTGGAGCTTCTGGGAGTGCCGGTGCTGGTGGACCATTCCAGCTATGAGGAGCACCCTCTGGGGCGGTCTGAGTGGGTTAAGCTGTACGGCGTTCTCACGGGGAGGGAGGAGGCTGCACAAGCGGCCTTCGCCCGGCAGAAGCGCGCCTTTGAAAGCGGGCTTGCGGAGGAGAAACTGGACAGGACGGTGGCCTTTTTTTATATTACGGACAGCGGTATGGTCAATGTGCGAAAGTCCGGGGACTATATTCCCGAGATGATTGCGCTTGCGGGCGGTACCTATGTGTTTGAGGAGCTTCGGGAGGACGACAGCGCTTCCGGGACGATGAACATGCAGCTGGAGGACTTTTACGCACAGGCGAAGGATGCGGATTTTTTGATTTACAGCAGCTCCATAGAAGGGGAAATCTATTCGGTGGAGGAGCTGTTGGAAAAATGTCCGCTGCTTGCGGATTTCAAGGCGGTGCAGGAGGGAAATGTGTGGTGCACCACGGCGGATCTGTACCAGAGTTCCATGGAGCTTGGGACGGCTACGGAGGATATTCACAGAATGCTTACGATGGAGGAGACGGGGGATGGCGAGTGTACCTATCTGTTCCGGCTGGAATAGGCAGCCGGGCAGCCGGGCGGGGCGTGCAGGTATTTTTGGGGCGTCAATTTTAGTATTGCTTTTGTTATTGGCGGCCAATATCAGTCTCGGCAGTGTCAGGATACCGGTCTCGGAGCTGATGCAGATATTGGCGGGGAAGCTACAGGGTGACGTCAACAGTGCCATCGTCTGGCAGATTCGTTTTCCAAGGGCTGTTGCGGCGGCTGTTCTGGGCGGCGGTCTTGCGCTGGCGGGGTATCTTTTGCAGACTTTTTTTCAAAATCCTATTGCCGGGCCTTTTGTGCTGGGTATTTCATCCGGGGCAAAACTGGCTGTGGCTCTGGCGTTGGTGGGACTTTTGCGTGCGGGACTGCACAGCAGTTCTCTTGTTTTGATCGGCGCGGCCTTTGCGGGAGCGCTGGTTTCCATGGGGGCGGTATTGCTCCTGTGCCGGAGCGTGCCCCGGTCTGCCATGCTGATTGTCAGCGGTGTGATGATCGGCTATATCTGCTCGGCAATCACGGATTTTGTGGTGGCTTTTGCGGAGGATTCGGATATTGTCAATCTGCACAACTGGTCTATGGGGAGCTTTTCGGGTATCACATGGGAGCATGTGGGAATGCTGACCGCGATTACGATGGCGGCTGCGGCTGCGGTATTTCTGCTGTCAAAGCCCATCGCGGCCTGTCAGCTGGGGGAGAGCTATGCCGCCAGCATGGGGGTGTCCGTGGCGCGGCTGCGGGTATGTCTGGTGCTTTTGTCAAGTCTGCTGGCTGCCTGTGTCACAGCCTTTGCGGGGCCGATTTCCTTTGTGGGCATCGCGGTGCCGCAGCTGGCCAGATATGCTTTCCGCACCGCCAGCCCCAGGGTGCTGATTCCCGCCTGTTTTCTGGGAGGGGCTGCGTTCTGTCTGTTTTGTGATTTGCTGGCAAGGCTTTTATTTGCGCCGGTGGAGCTCAGTATCAGCAGTGTGACGGCAGTCTTTGGCGCGCCGGTGGTCATCTGGGTGATGGTGCGGCGCAGAGGAGGGAGGCAGTCATGAGCGGTTATTTTTTCCGGGTGGAAAAACTGAGCGCGGGCTATGGCAAAAGGCCGGTGGTGCAGGAGCTTGAGATTTGTGTGGAGCGGGGAGAGATCCTGACCTTCATCGGGGCAAACGGCGTGGGGAAGTCCACGGTGCTAAAGAATATCACGGCGCAGCTTGCCCCTCTGGCGGGAACCGTGTATCTGGATGGACGGAGCGTGCATGAGCTTTCCAGAAAGCAGCTGGCGCGGCATATGGCGGTAGTGCTCACGGAGCGGATAGAGGGGGAATGGATGAGCTGCGGGGAGGTGGTGGCTGCCGGGAGATATCCCTTTACGGGATTTCTGGGAGCTCTGACGGATAAGGATTGGCGTCAGATTGCGCAGGCTATGGAGACGGTGGGGATTAGGCATCTTTCGGACAGGCAGTTTACCGCTCTGAGCGATGGGCAAAAGCAGTTGACCATGTTGGCTCGGGCGCTGTGTCAGGAGCCGGAGATACTGGTGCTGGACGAGCCCACCTCCTATCTGGATATGCGCTATAAGCTGGAGCTGTTGTCCGTGCTGCAGCGTATGGCAAGGGAGAGGGGACTTGCCGTGATCATGTCGCTCCATGAGTTGGAGCTGGCGCAGCGAGTCTCGCACAAAATTCTGGCGCTCAAGGGCGGTTATATCCATCGTTACGGTACGCCGGAGGAGATTTTTACGCCGGGGTATCTTAAGGAGCTCTATGATATGGGAGCGGGCTCCTATGATGAGAGGAGCTGCCGGCCGGAGCTGCCGCGGGCGGAGGGCGCGCCGCAGGTGTTTGTCATCGCCGGGGGCGGCAGCGGCATTCCGATATACAGGAGGCTGCAGCGGGAGGGCATTCCCTTTGCCACGGGGATTTTGGCGGAGAATGATTTGGATTATCCCACGGCAGCGGATCTGGCGGTGGAGGTTGTCGGCGTGGAGCCTTTTGCCTCCATCGGGCAGGAAGCGCTGGAGCGGGGCATACGCGTCATGGAGAGCTGTCAGCATGTGTACTGCTGTGTGGAGCGTTTCGGAGAGTGGAATCAGGCGAACAGGCTGCTTTTGGAGCGTGCGATAGCCGCAGGGCGGCTGGAGGAATTGTCATGGCAAAGGTCATTATGATACAGGGGACGATGTCCGGTGTGGGAAAGAGTCTGGTCTGCGCGGGGCTGTGCCGTATTTTCAGGCAGGACGGTTACCGGGTGGCGCCCTTTAAGTCTCAGAATATGGCGCTGAATTCCTATATCACGGCGGAAGGGCTTGAGATGGGGCGTGCGCAGGTGATGCAGGCGGAGGCGGCGGGGATTGCCCCGTCGGTGCTGATGAATCCCATTCTCCTGAAGCCGACGGATGACAGGGGATCTCAGGTGATTGTAAATGGAGAGGTGTTTGGCAATCTGTCCGCCAGAGAGTATTTTGCCTGTAAGAGGAAGCTGATACCGGATATCAGAAGGGCTTTTGCGGCACTGGCGGAGCAGACGGACATTATCGTGATCGAGGGTGCGGGAAGTCCGGCGGAAATCAATCTGAAGGAAAATGATATTGTCAATATGGGCATGGCCGAGATGGCGGACGCGCCGGTGCTGCTGGTGGGAGATATCGACAGGGGCGGCGTGTTTGCCCAGCTTCTCGGGACGCTGGAGCTGTTGACTCCCGACGAGAGAGGGCGGGTGCAGGGGCTTATCATCAACAAGTTCCGCGGGGACAGGAGCCTTCTTGACTCCGGTGTCAGCATCATAGAGGAGCGCGCGGGCATCCCGGTGGTGGGGCTGCTGCCCTATCTGACGGTGGAGCTGGAGGATGAGGACAGTCTGACAAAACGGTTTGAGAGCCGTCCGGCACAGACGCTTGACCTGGCAGTGATACATTATCCAAGAATCTCCAATTTCACGGATTTCAATGTGTTTGAGCAGGCGGAGGGCGTGTCTCTGCGCTATGTGCGGAGTGTGTCGGAGCTGGGCAGCCCCGATATGATATTTCTCCCCGGCAGCAAGAATACCATGGGGGATTTGAACTGGATGCGGGAGAGGGGACTGGAGGAGGCGGTGAAACGCCGGAGCGGCAGTGTTCCCATATTTGGCATCTGCGGCGGCTTTCAGATGTTGGGAATGAGCGTCAGCGACCCGGAGGGCGTGGAGGGCGGGGGCAGTGTGCGGGGGATGGGGCTGCTTTCCGTGGAGACGGTGCTGCAGAGCGATAAGACGAGAAAACAGGTGCAGGTAAAAACAGGCGCGCTCGCGGGGGCGCTTGCGTGTCTGTCAGACAGGATGCTTGACGGCTATGAGCTGCACATGGGGCGGACAGCGGAGGCGGACGGCAAAACCTGCCCGCCTGTGGTTTCCCGGGGAAATGTCTACGGTTCCTATCTTCACGGGCTGTTTGACGGCGAGGGAATTGCGGCGGATATTTTGGAAGCTCTGGCGCAGAGAAAGGGTGTAAAAATAGATACCGGAAAAATGACGGAATATCGGGTCTATAAGGAGCGGCAGTATGATATGCTGGCGTCCGCCATGCGGGAGCATCTGGATATGACTGCGGTGTACGGTATGCTGCGGGAATCTGCCATAGACGGATAGAGAAGGAAGCTAAAATGGGCGATGCGCTTAAAGGAATGAAAAAAGAAATGAAAGAAATTGATTTTGTGCCCGATATGCCGGACAGGGAGGCGGCAGAGAGGGTGCGTGCGCGCTGGGACAGCGTCGCCAAGCCCTTGGACAGTCTGGGAAAATTTGAGACGCTGACGGCGCAGATTGGTGCGATTTTGGGAACTGCGGATATCAATCTCCAAAAGAAAGCGGTTCTCATCCTGTGCGGGGACAATGGCATCGTGGAGGAGGGGATCAGTCAGTCAGGGCAGGAGGTGACCGCGCTGGTGGCGGCGTCCATGGGAAAGGGAGAGTCCTCCGTGTGCAGGATGGCTCGCAGCATCGGGGCGGACGTCATCCCCGTGGATATCGGGATTAACTGCGGAGAGCCCATTCCGGGGGTGCTGCACCGAAAGGTGAGGCAGGGAACCGCGAATTTTTTGCGGGAACCGGCAATGACCCGGGAGGAGGCGCTTCGTGCCATTCGGACGGGGATGGGGCTTGTGGCGGACTGTAAGGCAAAGGGCTATGGAATCCTGGCAACCGGCGAGATGGGCATCGGCAATACCACCACCAGCGCTGCCGTGGCTGCGGCGCTTTTAGGCTGTCCCGCGGAGCGGTTGGTCGGCAGAGGCGCGGGGCTTGACAATGCGGGGCTGGAGAGAAAACGGGAGGTTGTGAGCAGGGCTCTGGAAAAATATGGGTTTGATTCTCTGGCTTCTGCTGATCTTTCTGATTTTTCCAGAGCGCTGCGCGTCCTGTCCTGTGTGGGCGGGCTGGATATTGCCGGTATGGCGGGGGTGTTTCTCGGCGGGGCAAGGGAACATTTGCCGGTGGTGGCGGATGGGGTGATCAGCGCGGTG
>N._stephensi_711_cecum__coassemble_32_pt1 | contig 41273 bp, 35 predicted proteins | sample N__stephensi_711_cecum__metabat2_high_PE_008 | metagenome-assembled genome bin N | reverse complement strand
TTGAACTGATTGAGCGTGTGCAGGGCAGAATGGGCAGGCTTGCACTTCCGATTGTGAGCGCAAAGTATCTTGCGAAAATCCCCAACAGGGATAAAGTGCAGGACATTGATAATGCCAAAGATTTTTTGGAGCGTAACAGCATAACCACATTTACGCAGTTGGAGAAATTCAAAACGGATAAGGGAAAAGAGTTTGACAGGCGTGAGCAGATTTTCATTCCTAAGTGGCGGAGGTTGGAACAGCTAAAGGAACTTGCAAAAGCCTATGCCGACTATGAGCCATACAAGGCAGTACATGACATGAGTAAGTCATTGAGCGGACTGAAGAAACTGAAATATGACAAGGAGCATGAACACGAACTTGTGATGTATGAAAACACAAGAGCCGATTTGAAAACGCTGCTTGCCGAGGGCGAAAAAATCACACCCAAAACATGGAGGACTGAAAAGGAACAGCTTGAAAAGGAAATGCCGACACTTCGGAACGAGAGGGCGAGGGCGTGTCACGACCTTGCATTTGCGGAAGTGATAAGCTACAACAGAGCCAACCTTGAACGTGTGGAACAGAACGAGAGCCGACAGCAGGATAAGCAACAAAGCAGGACTAAGCGGAGGGAGGAAGAACTGATATAGGAAATTTTCACAAAAAATTCAGTTTTCAAAAGGTATTGTCTGATGTATAATAAAAGTGGTGAAGGAAGGTGATATTTTTGGATACAATAGAGCAGACACACCAGCAGGATTTAGAGCGACTGAAAGCGTTCCGCTATATGGACGATGATTTTATGACTGCTTGCCTTAAAGATAATTTTGAGGGTGTGGAACTGATATTACAGATTGTTTTGGGAAAAAAGGACATAAAAATCAAATCAATACAAACGCAGGAGGTATTGAAAAACTTGTGGGGGCGTTCCGCCACGTTAGATGTTCATGCAGTTGACGGCGATAAAAAGGAATTTGACGTGGAAATTCAGCGCAAGGACGCAGGAGCAGGCGCAAAAAGGGCAAGGCACAACAGCAGTCTGTTGGACGCACATATATTAAAGAGTGGCGAGGAAACGGAGGACATTCCCGACAGCTATGTTATTTTCATTACGGAAAATGATGTGATGAAAGGAAATCAGCCAATATATCCAGTAGAGAGATATGTCACAATCGGGGAAGAAAAAGTATTGTTTGGTGACGGTTCGCATATCCTATATGTGAATGGCAAATACAGGGGCGATGATGAAATCGGTAAACTGATGCACGACTTTTCATGCACCGAACCCGATGATATGAATTTTGAGGAGCTTGCAGGGAGAGCGAGGTACTTCAAGAAAGACGAGAAAGGAGTAAAAGCTATGTGCAAAATGCTGGAAGATATGAGGAACGAGGTAGAATTAAGAAGTGCAAGAGAAACCGCTGAAAGAATGATTAAAGACAGGGAGCTTTCTCTTGAAAAGATTGCACGCTATGTACCGCTATTGTCAATGGAAGAACTTAAAGAGATTGAATCCAAAGTTATGCAGTTGGCATAGTCAAAAAACAATTTAATATCACAATAACCGCGTAAAGGCGCATGGAAACAGTAAAATGTAAACCATGCGCTTTTTTTGCACCCAAAAGGAGGAACATGAGCGACAACATTCAGACCAACATCACAGGGCGATTAACGCCCTGTTTGCAAAAGACGATTGATAAGACAACTTATTTAGTCGAGGTACATTTTAATGACAAAAGCACCCAAAGCGTGGAGGATAAATTAAGGCGTGTCATTCTCCATGACCTAAAGCATGGGAAACAGGGCAAAACAAGAAAAAGTGATGAAAAATGATGAATAAGTCCTTGACAAGTTGCAACAGGTGCGGAAACGGGGTACATATGAATACATTAAAAGGTATTTTAAAGGAGAGCATCAGCCAGATGGGATTGGTGGAAAACCTGTCTCTTCAATATATATGTCTGGTGCTGAGTACGGCATTTTTGTGCGGGCTTCTGCTCTATATCGTCTATAAGTTTTTTTATCAGGGAGCCGTGTACTCGGAAAATTTCGGGCTGTTGATCCTGATGACGACTTTGACGGTGGCGTTTATCATCATGACCATATCCTCCAACATTGTGTTGTCCCTGGGTATGGTGGGCGCGCTGTCCATCGTCCGTTTCCGGGCGGCGGTGAAGGATCCGCTGGACGTGGGATTTCTGTTTCTCGGTATCGCCGCCGGACTGACGGCGGGCGCGGGACTGTTCTTTATCGCCTTTCTGGGCACGGTGGTCATCTGTTTTATTTTTGTGTGTATGCGCTGGATTGGAAGAGGGCGCACAAGCTATCTGCTGGTGGCGGATTATGAGAAGGCTGCGGAGGACGCAGTGGCGGCGCTGATACAGCAGAGCAGAGGAAAGCTAAAGTCCAAGGCCGGAGATGGGAGCAGAGTGGAGCTGACCTGTGTGCTGTGCAAAAATCCGGAACAGACGCTGAGCGAGATTTTAAAAGTGGAAGGCGTGAGGAAAGCAACGCTCATTGCGTACACAGGAGACGCGCAATATTAGACAAAAAGCATACTATTCTTGTGATAAAAGTGTGTGTTTTTGTGACAAATGCGGTTGACAAGTGTAGGTAAAAGAGATAAACTGTGTTTTGTCAAGTTAATTTTAATTATTATTCGGATATCTCGGGGACTTGTAAAGAGTATGAGATAAAGGAAATCCGGAAAGGATTCAGAAGGGAGACGTGTTATGGCAGTAAAGAAGACCGTAAAGCCCGTTGCAGTGACATCTGCAGCGACCACGCCTAAGGCAGAGGCAAAAAAGACAGTGACCCCCGCAGAAGTGAAGACAGAAGTTAAGGCAGAGACAAAGAAAGCAGAGGCCCCTGCAGCAGAAGTAAAGACAGAAGTTAAGGCAGCAGCAAAGGCAGAGAAGCCGGCAGCAGTTAAGAAGGAGACCGTTAAGAAGGAGACTGTAAAGAAAGCTCCTGCTAAGAAGGCTCCCGCCAGGAAAGCCACAAGAACTACGGCAAAGAAGGCTGAGATCAAGAGCGAGGTACATGTGCAGTTCTCCGGCAAGTCCTATACACAGGAGGATTTGGTGAAGATTGCAAAGGATGTGTGGAAGTATGACCTGAACGGTGCTGCTTCTGATCTGACCAGCATCGAGCTGTATGTCAAGCCTGAGGAGCAAACGGTTTACTATGTGATGAACAAGGAGTTCACAGGAAGCTTTGCCATCTGATTTACAGCAATAAATAGAAATAGTCTCATAAGACCGCGGGAATATATGGCTCACGCCGTATGTTCCCGCGGTTTTTAGAATTTATTTATACTTTTTTTCGGGGAAATCTGTTGACAATAAATAGTAGTGGTGCTATCTTATGTAAAGAAGATGTTAGCACTCTTTTCGAACGAGTGCTAACAAACAAGCCAAAGCAGAGCAGAGAACTGCCGACGAGGAATGGCGGAAAGGAGTGAGGGCATACAGTGGACGAGAGAAAGGCGAAAATTTTGCAGGCGATTATCCGCAATTACCTGGAGACAGGCGAGCCGGTGGGCAGCAGAACGATTTCCAAGTACACTGATTTAAACCTGAGCTCCGCGACGATACGCAATGAGATGGCTGATTTGGAGGAGATGGGCTATATTCTCCAGCCCCATACTTCCGCAGGCCGCATTCCTTCTGACAAGGGCTATCGCTTTTATGTTGACACCATGATGGAAGCGCGGGAGCGGGAAGTGGTGGAGATGAAGGAGATGCTTTTGGAGCGTCAGGACAAGATGGAGCAGATGCTGCAGCAGGTGGCAAGGGTGCTGGCGCAGAATACGCAGTATGCCACATTGATATCCGCCCCCCAGACTCATGGCAGTAAGGTAAAATTCATACAGCTCTCCCGCGTGGATGAAGGCCAGCTTCTGGCAGTTATCGTGGCGGAGGGCAATGTGATCAAAAACAACATTCTCACAGTGAGAGAGGAACTTTCCGATGAGACGCTGCTGAAGCTGAATATTTTGTTAAACACAAATCTGACAGGAATGTCAATGCAGGAGATTACTCTGGGCATGATAGCGGCGATGAAGCAGCAGGCCGGTATTCACAGCGCCATCGTCAGCGAGGTGATTGACGCGGTGGCGGAGGCTATCAAGGCGGAGGAGGATCTGGAGATTTACACCAGCGGGACAAACAATATTTTCCGCTATCCTGAGCTTGCAGACCAGCAGAAGGCCAGCGAGTTGATCACCACCTTTGAAGAGAAACAGCTTTTGAGCGACCTTCTTCAGAATACTCTGGACGAGGAGGATAGTTCCGGCATCCAAGTCTATATCGGGGCGGAAACTCCGGTAAAGAGTATGCAGGATTGCAGCGTGGTGACAGCCACCTATGAATTGGGAGAAGGCATGAGGGGCACTATAGGGATTGTCGGACCCAAGCGTATGGATTATGACAAGGTTGTGGGGACATTAAAGACCCTGCAGAGTAAGCTGGATGAGATATACAAGGGTGAGGGTTAAGAAAGGAAGGTGCGGCATGGAGAACCAGGAAAAAGATCTGGAGGAAGTTATAGAGGAGAGTCCGCAGACGGTCGCGGAAGAGGAGCTGAGCGGGGAAGCCGAGGCGGATGAGCAGACCGCAGAGTCTGACAATGCCGGGGACGGCGAAGCCGGGAAGGGAAAGAGCCGGGCGGAGCAGCGGGCGGCAAAAAAGCAGGCAAAGCAGGACAAAAAGAGCGATGCCTACAAAGAGCAGATTGAGCAGCTTGAGGACAGAGTCAAGCGTCAGATGGCGGAGTTTGAGAATTTCCGCAAGCGCACGGAGAAGGAAAAGCAGGCAATGTTTGAGACGGGAGCAAAGAGTGTGATAGAAAAGCTTCTTCCCGTGGTGGACAATTTTGAGAGGGGGCTGGCGACAGTTCCCGAGGCGCAGAGAGAGGATCCGTTTGTGGACGGCATGAACCGCATCTATAAACAGCTTCTCACGGAGCTGGATAATATTGGCGTGAAGCCTATTGAGGCGGTGGGCTGCGAGTTCGACCCGAATCTTCACAATGCGGTGATGCAGGTGGAGAGCGAGGAATACGAGAGCGGCGTGGTGGCGCAGGAATTACAGAAGGGTTATACCTACCGCGAGACGGTAGTGAGACATAGCATGGTGGCAGTAGTTCAGTAATCAATCAGACATCAAAACAGATATCAAAACAGATATCAAAACAGGAGGAGAATAAAATGAGTAAAATTATTGGAATCGACTTGGGAACAACAAATAGCTGCGTGGCAGTTATGGAAGGTGGAAAGCCCACCGTTATAGCGAACGCAGAGGGCGCGAGAACGACACCGTCCGTAGTGGCATTTACCAAAAACGGAGAGCGTCTGGTGGGCGAGCCCGCAAAGCGTCAGGCAGTGACGAATGCGGAGAAGACCATTTCCTCCATCAAGAGAGAGATGGGTACGGATCACAAGCGCGCAATTGACGACAAGAAATATTCACCTCAGCAGATTTCCGCCATGATCCTGCAGAAGCTGAAGGCGGACGCGGAGAGCTATCTGGGCGAGAAGGTGACAGAGGCAGTTATCACGGTTCCTGCATATTTTAATGATGCACAGCGTCAGGCTACCAAGGACGCAGGTAAGATCGCAGGTCTGGACGTAAAGCGTATCATCAACGAGCCTACCGCGGCTGCGCTGGCTTACGGCCTGGACAATGAGAAGGAACAGAATATCATGGTATACGACCTGGGCGGCGGTACGTTCGATGTCTCCATCATCGAGATTGCCGACGGAGTTATCACGGTGCTTGCCACCAACGGCGACACCTTCCTGGGCGGCGATGATTTTGACAACCGGATCACCCAGTGGATGCTGGATGAATTTAAAAAGGCTGAGGGCGTGGATCTGTCCGGCGACAAGATGGCCATGCAGAGATTGAAGGAGGCAGCGGAGAAGGCAAAGAAGGAGCTTTCCAGCGCTATGACTACCAATATCAATCTTCCCTTCATCACGGCTACGGATGCAGGTCCCAAGCACTTTGACGTCAACCTGACCCGTGCAAAATTTGACGAGCTGACTCATGATCTGGTGGAGAGAACGGCAGTTCCAGTACAGAACGCCATGAAGGACGCCGGACTCAACAATTCCGATTTGGGTCAGGTGCTTTTGGTAGGCGGTTCCACCCGTATTCCCGCAGTACAGGATAAGGTGAGACAGCTCACAGGCAAGGAGCCTTCCAAGACCCTGAATCCCGATGAGTGCGTGGCTCTGGGCGCTTCCGTACAGGGCGGCAAGCTGGCTGGCGACGCCGGCGCAGGCGATATTTTGCTTTTGGATGTAACTCCTCTGTCCCTGTCCATCGAGACCATGGGCGGCGTGGCGACCAGACTGATTGAGAGAAATACGACTATCCCCACCAAGAAGAGCCAGGTGTTCTCCACCGCAGCAGACAATCAGACCGCGGTAGACATCAATGTGGTACAGGGTGAGAGACAGTTTGCGAGAGACAACAAGTCCCTCGGACAGTTCCGTCTCGACGGAATCCCTCCCGCACCCAGAGGAATCCCTCAGATTGAGGTTACCTTTGATATCGATGCAAACGGTATCGTAAATGTGTCCGCGAAGGATCTGGGCACGGGCAAGGAACAGCATATCACCATCACCGCAGGTTCCAACATGTCCGACGAGGATATCGAGAAGGCAGTGAAGGAAGCCGCTGAGTTTGAGGCGCAGGATAAGAAGCGCAAGGAGGCGGTTGAGACCAGAAATGAGGCGGACTCCTTCGTATTCCAGACGGAGAAGGCCTTGAACGAAGTGGGCGACAAGATTTCCGACAGCGACAAGTCTCAGGTACAGGCTGATCTGGATGCGGTAAAGGCAATCTTAGAGCGCACCAAGGACGGCGAGATGAGCGACAGCGACATTGACGAGCTGAAGGCAGCAAAGGAGAAGCTGACCAATTCCGCACAGTCCCTGTTCACCAAGATGTATGAGAATATGCAGCAGACACAGGGCGGTGCAGGTCCCGATATGAGCAATATGGGCGGTGCAGCGGACGCGGGAAGCTCCGCTCCTCAGGATGATGTGATTGACGGAGATTTCCGCGAGGTCTAAGCAATGAAGTAATGTGCCGCGCGTGCGGCGGAGTGAGGAAATTATGGCAGAACAGAAACGGGACTATTACGAAGTCCTCGGCGTGGATAAAAATGCCGATGAAGCGGCAATTAAAAAAGCATATCGTGCTCTTGCAAAAAAATATCATCCTGATGTAAATCCCGGGGATGCGGAGGCGGAGAAGAAATTCAAGGAGGCTTCCGAGGCGTATGCGGTATTGAGCGACCCGGAGAAAAAGCACCGGTATGATCAATTTGGTCATGCGGCATTTGACGGCGGTGCGGACGGTGCCGGTGGATTTGATTTCACCGGCGCCGATTTCAGCGATATTTTCGGTGATATTTTCGGCGATTTCTTTGGCGGCGGACGCCGGAGCGGCGCGCGCAATAACGGTCCCATGAAGGGTGCAAACATCCGCACCAGCGTGCGGGTTACTTTTGAGGAAGCCGTGTTCGGGTGCAGCAAGGAAATCGATCTGACCGTGAAGGAGACCTGCAAGACCTGTAACGGCAGCGGTGCAAAACCGGGCACTACCCCTGAGACCTGCGGCAAGTGCGGAGGCAAGGGGCAGGTGGTGTTTACACAGCAGTCCTTCTTTGGCACGGTGCGGAATGTGCAGACCTGTCCCGACTGTCAGGGCAGCGGCAAGGTGATCAAGGAGAAGTGCGCAGACTGCCATGGCACAGGCTATATCTCCATGCGGAAACGCTATTCTGTGGACATTCCGGCGGGTATTGACAACGGACAGTCCGTGCGCCAGCCCGGTCTGGGTGAGCCCGGCACCAACGGCGGTCCCAGAGGAGATGTGCTGGTGGAGGTCATCGTGGGCAGACATCCCATTTTCCAGCGGCAGGAGTTCAATATCTTTTCAACCGTTCCCGTGTCCTTTGCAGTGGCTGCGCTGGGCGGCGAAATTTACATTGACACCGTGGACGGCAGGGTGATTTATGACGTGAAGGCCGGAACGCAGACGGACACCAAGGTGCGTCTGAAGGGCAAGGGCGTTCCCACGCTGAGAAACCGGGAGGTCAGAGGCGACCATTATGTGACGCTGGTCGTGGAGGTTCCCGACAAGCTCAAACCGGAGGCCAGGGAACTGTTAAAACAGTTTGACGCGCTGACGGGCGATACCTTAAACGCCACCAAGGCGGCAGGGGAAGCAGCCGGGGAGGGCGGTAAGGAGCCCAAGGACAATAAGGAAGGCAAAAAGAAGAAGTTCTGGAAATAAAATTTCCAGAGCTTCTTTTTAACGGTGCGTCCGACGTGGAGAGTTCCCCCTCACGATTTTTTCATTCACATACATTTTAAATTCATTGATCCTCTTATAATCCGGGACATCCGGCACAGAGGTATTATTCTTTGCATGATCAAATCTTTTTTCATATTCATTCAACAAATCATAAAATGCAGTGGTCGGCTGTCGGCTCTCATCTAAATATTCGCCATTCCGGATGCTCATAAGCAAATCATGTTCTTCCGCTCTGTACGTTATAATCTCTTCTTTTTCAAGAATATCAATACACATCATATATAAACGGATCAAATGCGCCATGTGTTTTCCCAGCTTATCATGACTGATTGCGTTTTCATTGCGCTTGCCGATTTTATTATAACTGCTGACGATGGCTTTCATTTCATTCCACATACCTGTCCAGTCCCGCAGCGGATAATGCCGCAGATTTACATCCATAAAAATTTCACTGTCATAGCCCTCCTGAACAGCCTTGTCAATATATAATTTTACATCACTCTCATCATGCGGATAATATCTGTTTTTGAAATCATATTTTGCATTGCTGATGCTCCTCAAAATATATGCTTCATTCTGTGCCTGTCCCACCAATCTGGCTGCTTTATTTTCCATGCGCCGAAGCTGGCTGCCGGCATATCCGCCAAAGGTATGAATACATATCTTGGATAAGAACATTTTTCTGTTTTCCAACAGTTCTCTGCCAATGTCCGATAAATGCAGATAATGCTCCGGCTTACAGCCCAGGATTTCCACAGTATTAGGATTATTGGATGTGAGTAACTGGATCATTTTATTAAAGGAATACACAGTGGTATCAGTATCGACATTTACGGCCTGCTCAAAATCCGTTCCCAGCAGGATCTCCTCTTTAGAATTTAAGGCAATGCCTCTTATATCCAAGTCCGAGCTTTCTTTATCCATACCATAGGCATGGCTCCCGCCGAGGGTCAGGAGAATGATATTATCACCCAAATTCTTATCCTCTCTCAGGAAATTATATTCATCTGTTTTCAGCTTTGCTTTAATCTGTTCCATATCCATTTGTTTAACCTCTGTTTTATGCTGATGAATGTATTATACACTTGTTTTCGAAAAAACCACCTTTTCCCCAAGCCGGATATAGCTTTATTATAACGAGAAACGGAGGATCTTTCAATGGAAAACGGCAGGAACGGTTTTCAACCTCGGTAAAACCATAGGTGTTTTCTTGACATACTTTTCGGAGTGTGGTAAACTCAATAGTAGTTAGTTGCAACTAACCAAGGTTTGAAGGAGGAGGTCATTCGATGAAACAAGAAAAAAAGAACGATGTGGCTGTCCTGCTGGAATATGCGGGAAGCCGCAGGGGTCTGACATTTTTAGGGCTGGCCTTATCGGCAGTGTCCATGCTCTTTAGCATGGCTCCCTACATTTGTATCTGGCTGGTGGCTCGTGATCTGATAGGGGCTGCTCCGGAGTGGACACAGGCGCAGAATGTTTCCAGGTATGGCTGGATAGCCTTTGCGTTCGCAGTAGGCGGTATTATCCTGTATTTTGCGGGTCTGATGTGTACCCATCTGGCTGCTTTCCGCACAGCTTCCAATATACGAAAACAAGGGGTTGCCCATGTGATGAAGGCTCCGCTGGGATTTTTTGATTCCAATGCCTCAGGACTGATCCGCGGGCGGCTGGATGCGGCGGCAGCCGACACCGAAACGCTGCTGGCGCATAATCTGGCAGATATCGTAGGCACTGTGGTATTGTTTTTGTCAATGTTTATCATGATGTTTCTTTTTGATTGGCGGATGGGGGCGGCATGTCTGTTGGCAGCGGTCATTTCAATCATCGCCATGTTCTCCATGATGGGAGGCAAAAATGCTAAGATCATGGCGCAGTACCAGGCGGCACAGGACCGCATGACGAAGGCAGGAACGGAATATGTGAGGGGGATTCCCGTAGTTAAAATATTCCAGCAGACGGTCTACTCATTCAAGGCGTTTCAGGAGGCTATCGAAGATTACAGCAGCAAAGCCGAACACTATCAGGCGGGTGTATGCCGTGTGCCTCAGTCTGTCAATTTGACCTTTACCGAAGGCGCGTTCCTGTTTCTGGTTCCGGCGGCGCTGTTCCTTGCCCCGGGCGCGCTGGCAAACGGCAGCTTTGCCGGATTTGTTACGGATTTCGCTTTTTATGCCGTATTTTCGGCTATTATTTCTACTGCGCTTGCGAAAATAATGTTTGCTGCCTCCGGCATGATGCTGGCAGGCACCGCTTTAGGACGTATCAATCAGGTGATGGAGGCGCCTGTTCTAAAAGCGCCTGACCACCCGCAGATACCCCGCGGTAATAAAGTAGAGTTTAAGGATGTGAGTTTTACATATGACGGAGCGGAAAGCCCGGCGCTCTCCCATGTGTCCTTCACAGCACAGCCGGGGCAGACCGTGGCTCTGGTGGAGCCGTCCGGCGGCGGAAAGACAACGGCAGCCAGCCTGATCCCGCGTTTTTGGGATGCAACGTCCGGTGCGGTGGAAGTCGGCGGAGTAAATGTTGCCCAGATCGATCCGCATATCCTTATGGATCAGGTGGCTTTTGTATTCCAGAATAACCGTTTGTTCAAAGCCTCTATTCTGGAAAATGTCCGGGCCGCCCGTCCGGAAGCGACTAAGGAACAGGTGATGGCAGCGCTGATGGCTGCCCAGTGCAAGGATATTCTTGATAAACTGCCGGATGGCCTTAATACACAGATCGGCGCCGAAGGAACCTATCTTTCCGGCGGTGAACAGCAGCGTATCGCACTGGCCAGAGCCATTTTGAAGGACGCTCCCATCGTTGTGTTGGACGAGGCTACTGCTTTTGCCGATCCTGAGAATGAAGCGCTGATCCAGAAAGCTTTTGCCGCCCTGACGAAAGACCGCACTGTCATTATGATCGCCCACCGTCTTTCCACCGTTGTGGATGCGGATAAGATCATCGTTCTGGAAGAGGGGCGCATTGCCGAGCAGGGCACCCATGCGGAACTGACTGCTGCCGGAGGTCTGTATGCCCGGATGTGGACTGACTATAACAAGGCGGTCCAATGGAAAATTATGGCAAACAACAAAAGTGATTGCCGTTTGCCATAGATAGATGCACACGTCCGCATGCTGCTTAAGCAGCATGCGGACGGCGCAAATATATCAATAAATAAGGAGGCGGAGTAAATGTTTGGGAAAAAGTTTCAGAGAACATATGCCCTGACCGACCAGGGTGTCCGGAACACCAGGAAAGGCACATTCTGGACGGTTATCGTTAATCTGGTTGTCATGGGCGGCGCTGGCATCCTGTATCTGGTAATGTCCGGTTTTATGGGAACATTGGCAGAAGGGATTTCGCTGGCCGATCCGGTGTCTGTCACCCTGCTGTTGGTCCTCTTTGCAATCCTGTCCTTCGTGACCCATCTTCAGCAGTACAAAGCTACCTATGGGCTGGTATATAATGAGGTCAAAACCACGCGTCTGAGTCTGGCGGAACGGCTCCGCAAGCTGCCGCTGGGGTATTTTGGCAAGAGGGATCTGGCGGATCTGACCGAGACCCTTCTGGGGGACGTGAATCGGATGGAGCATGTCTGGTCCCATGTGCTGGGGTATCTGTACGGCGCTTACATCTCTACGGCAGTTATCGCCGTATGCCTGTTTGTTTACGACTGGCGGCTGGCGATTGCCTGCCTGTGGGGTGTACCTGTAGCTTTTGGTCTGCTGTTTGGCAGCCGCAGGCTTGCCGCCCGCAGTGCGGAGCGGACGAAAAAAGCTGCCCTCCGGGTATCAGATGGGATTCAGGAAGCATTGGAAAATGTCAGGGAGATTCGTGCCACAAATCAGGAGGAACGGTATCTGAACGGACTGTATCAGAAAATTGACGAACAGGAACGGGTTACGATCCGGGGGGAGTTGGGAACCGGTCTTTTTGTCAATGCCGCCAGCGTTATCATGCGGCTGGGGGTAGCGACGACCATTCTTACGGGTGCGGATCTGATCCTGTCCGGCCGCATCGACTTCATGCTTTTGTTCCTGTTCCTGCTTGTCATTACCCGTGTCTATGCGCCATTCGACCAAAGCCTGGCGATCATTGCAGAAATGTTTGTCTCTCAGGTGTCGGCTGACCGCATGAATGAAATTTATGACACGCCCACAGCGGAGGGCGTGGAAAAGTTTGAGCCAAAGGGGCATGATATTGTCTTTGAACATGTGGGCTTTTCTTATGATGAATGTGATGAACATGATGAAAAACAAGTCCTGCATGATGTGAGCTTTACCGCGAAAGAGGGCGAGGTCACGGCGTTAGTAGGTTCTTCCGGCTCCGGTAAAAGCACCTGCGCCCGGCTTGCCGCAAGGCTGTGGGACATTTCAAAGGGCGTGATCCGTGTGGGTGGCGTGGATATTTCCACCGTAGACCCGGAGGTACTGCTGCGGGATTATTCCATGGTGTTTCAGGATGTGGTGCTGTTCGATGATACAGTGATGGAAAACATCCGTCTTGGCAAGCGCGGCGCGACTGATGAAGAAGTGATAGCTGCGGCCAAATCGGCAAACTGCGATGAGTTTGTCCGCAGACTCCCCCAGGGCTATAACACCCCCATCGGAGAGAATGGCGCGAAGCTTTCCGGCGGGGAACGGCAGCGGATTTCTATTGCCAGAGCCTTGTTGAAAGATGCGCCCATCGTCCTCCTTGACGAGGCAACCGCCAGTCTGGATGTAGAGAACGAGACAAAGGTTCAGGGGGCGCTCTCCCGCCTGCTGGACGGAAAGACTGTATTGGTGATCGCCCACCGGATGCGTACAGTGGAGGCAGCCGATAAGATTATTGTTCTGGAAGGCGGCCGTGTGGCGGAAGAAGGGACGCCAGCGGAACTGATGGACAAAAACGGCCTTTACCGCCGCATGGTGGAGCTGCAGCGGCAAAGCGCCGGGTGGAGGTTAAATTAAGCGATTCAGCCTGGGAGTTCTTTAAAAGTCCTCTCAGGCTTTTTGTCCGGATTCCTGCGCATTTATGGGTGGGTTTGACGTGATGGGGCGAGGAACGAAGATTGCCAGAGATACCTGCGAGATGGAACACGCTGTCAGCAGGGAGAGCTACGCGGCATTGCGGTATGTGCGGTGTTTAATGTGACGGTTGCGCTGTTATGGCTGCTTATGCCAAATGCATTTTCAAAAATGCTGCCGCCTGAAATCAGGAAGGCGGCACCGAAGAGGGAAAAGAAGGAACTTGTCAGATTGGCAGGTTTCTGGAACCTGTTCTGGACGGGATATGTGGAGATGTTCTTTGTGAAGCTTGGGGATTTCTTCGGCCTGGACTTACTTTTCAGAGGGGTTGTGAAGAAGAAAGGGCTTATGCTCCAAGAGACGGAACACTGTGAGGTATGTCCCCTTACGGGGCTGATCTGCGCGGGGATTGGGGCGTTGATTTAACGGATGGAGAGGAGCGGATAATATGAATTCAAATGCAGGTGGAGCAGCTTTTTTTAAAAACATGTTGAAAGGGGATAGTGAATGATAGACTATAGGAAGTACATAATAGAATTTACAAAACAAACGCCACATGACTAGACGACAGTATGAAATTATCACAATACAAATCACACTCAGCATTGACAAATACACAAAAAATGTGTATTATATAGATGTGAGGAGGATGAGATGAAACAAAGGGATTTGGTAAAGCAGTTGGAGAATGCCGGATTCGAATTTGTGAGACACGGACATGATCATGATGTATATAAACGGGGACGTGATGAGGAGCAGATACCGCGGCACAAAGAAATTAATGAGATACTGGCAAAAAAGATATTGAGGAAATGGGGATTATAAAAATTCCCATTTTTCATATTTTATTAGCAGAGTGGTTTAGGAGGACAAAAAATGATCAGAGTTTATCCTGTAATTTTTACAGCGTTGCATGATGAAAAAGACACGATTCTGATAGAAGTGCCGGATTTAGAGATTTTAACAGAAGGGTTTGGCATGGCAAATGCTGTGTATATGGCACGTGATGCAATTGGAATAAAGGGTATTGGCTGCGAAGATGAAGGCAAAGAATTACCGACACCAAGCAGCATAGAGAGCATCGATGTGAGCCAGGGAACATTTGCAGAAGATGGAAAAGGGATAGTGTCTCTGGTAGATGTTGATTTTATTGAGTATAGGCGTAAAGTAGATAACAGAGCAGTGAGACGCAATGTAACTTTACCAAACTGGCTTGATTTGGAAGCAGAGAAAGCCGGAATAAATGTATCGAAGGTTTTACAGGAGGCGCTTATAAGTACTCTGAACGTATCTGAAAACATTGAAAGATACCAATGGAGGAGCGGCCAATGAAAAAATTGTTGCAGGTTTGTTTAATTTTATGCATGGCTTTGGCGGGTTGTGGACAGGCAGACAAGACAAGCTCAGGAGAGGCCTCGGAGGCGCAGTATGTCTATCGTCCGGATGTTTTTTCCGTGGAGGGGACGGAGGGCGGAGTTGTCCTGGAGCTGGCTGGGGACGGGACATGGCTCTATGCTGTCGTGGACATGGCGGATGTGAAAACGGGCAGCGTGAAAAAATGGCTCATCTGCTATCAGACGGAGGGCGGAGAAACAAAACGGGTGGAGCCGGACGGAGCGGAAAAGGCCATGCTGATACAGGCTGCCGCCGGGGAAAACGGGGAGTTCTGGTGTGTTCTCTACCGGGTGGATGGAAGCGCGGTTGCGGAATTTATCGTAAACCGATATGACGAAAACGGTAAAATGCTTGCATCGAATGATCTGTCCGAGCTTTTGATGGAGGAGACAGGCGGGCTGTTTTACGGAAACTGTGTGCAGCTTGACAGGAGCGGTAATTTATATCTGGGGTGTGCCGATGGCGGAAGGAGCGGGAATTCCGTACTGCTGGCAGTCTCGCAGGAGGGGCGGGTTCTCTTTCGCACGGGTGTGGCGGGAACCATACAGAGAACGGTTTTGTCCGATGACGGGAAGCTGTATGCGGCGGTAAAGCAGGAGGAAGATACCATGGAGCTTCTGGCTCTGGATACCTCGTCGGGCGAGACAGAGACGCTGATCAGAAAGCTGCCGCAAAATACGTCCAAAACGCTTCTTGCCGTCTCAAAGGACGGAGAGAAGCTGTATTATAATGCATCGGGTGAACTGTATGAGTATGCTATGGCGGAAGGGGAGAGCAGGAGGCTTTTTGCGCTGTCGGACGTGCGCCTCTCCGAGGAAGAGCTGGCAGGGATGGTGCAGACCGATGAGGAGCATTTTTACTTTATTTCCAACATCTTTGATGAGACCGGGGCGAGCCGGATGGAATGGAACTGTGTCAGCAGGGTGAGCGCGGACAGTGTGGAGTCGGTACAGAATGGTGCGGAGCCGGTACAGGAGAGAGAAGTGTTGAAGCTGGCGATGTTTGCGGAGGATGCCGATATGAATCAGGCTGTGGCATGGTTTAACAGACAGTCTGACGCCTATAAAATAGAAATCTGCCTGTATGAGGGGCTTGACAAAACGGACGGGGTGGATCGCCTGCAGGCGGATATCGCGTCGGGGGAGATACCGGATATCATCGATTTGGCGGGCGTTGACGGGATGGCATATATCAGACAGGGGATTGTGACGGATTTAACGCCCTTGCTGGAGCAGGATGCGGAGATATCCGAGTCGGATTTTGTGGAAAACGCTGTCAGCACCTATCGGTATGACGGAGGCCTGTATGCGATTCCCACCATTTTCTGGCTTGATTCCATGATGGGAAAGACTGCCTGTCTGGACGGGAGAACCGGGTGGACGCTGGAGGAGTTTCGGGAATATGTGGATGGGCTGCCCGACCCCGGGGCTGCTACGGCGGGGGCCTCAAGGGCGGAAATGTTTAATTGGATCATGATTCAATATGGAGAGCGCTATATTGATTGGGAGAACGGGACTTGTTCCTTTGACAGCGGGGAGTTTTTGGAGCTTCTGGACTTTGTGGATCAGTTTCCGGAGCATGCGGCGGAGAGTGAGGATGAGCTTCTGGAGCAGATCCGCACGGAAAAGCTTCTTCTCTATCCGACCTCAATGAACTGTGCGATTGCATTTCAGCGCAATCAGGCGCTTTTTGGCGAGGAGGTTACTTATATCGGTTTCCCGTCGGAGAGCGGCAGCGGAACGAAAATGATGATTTGGGGCAATGCTTTCGGCATCTCTGAAAAATGCGAGCATAAGGAGGCTGCGTGGGAGTTTTTGAAGGTCTTATACACCAGTGACTCCAGGGTGGTAGATGGGTTCCCGACCTACAAGGCAACTCTGGAGGAAGCGTTGGACTTTGCCGCCTGGGGAATCTATCAGACGGATGACAACGGAGTCCGCACGGAAATACCAAAGTATGAGCTTCCCTGGGGAGAGGCGACATTTGAAATCTATGCGGCGACGGACGAGGAGATCGCTCAGCTTCGGAGCCTGATAGAAAATGCGGAGCCGGCGGATATCAGGACTCCGGGGATTTATGCGATTTTGCAGGAGGAGGCCTCGGCTTTCTTTGGGGGACAGAGGAGCGCGGCGGAGGCGGCGGACATGATGCAGAGGCGCGTCACTCTCTATATCAATGAGCGCAGATAAAAAGCGATTGGGAAAACCATTGATTAAAATGGCAATAAAAGGTATAATATGCATTATGGAAAAGTGGAGAGCAGATTTGTTCAAAATCTATGGAAATAAGGCATATGTGTTGCTTTTGTCGCTTGCCGCCGCGTGCGGTTACGGTTTTAAGATCGCGCATCCGGCGATGGGGATTGACGATACGCCCTATGCCTATTATTTTGAAGAGGGTCTGGCGGCCGTGGTGGGGCGCTGGGTTCTGTTTGTGTTGAATAAAGTGGTGCATCTGGCGGATTTTGCCCCCTTTCTGACGGATTTTGCCGCAGTGCTGATTCTGATGGCTGCGGTGACGGTATGGGGGCTTTTGTTTTATTCGATTTTGGGCGACCGGATTCCGCGTTATGGCTATTGGCTTTTTTCCTGTGTGTTTCTGACCTGTCCGCTTATCGCGGAGGTGTTTACTTATTATCTGCATAACGGAATCGCCATCGGCTATCTGAGCTGTGGGGTGAGCCTTTGCCTGATGAGAGAGGGATTCAACCGCATGAGCGGGAAAAAGGGCGGAAAGCCGGCGGCAGTCAGTATTTTGGCGTTGGCTGCAGCATTTCTGGTGATTGCCATGGGCTGCTATGAATCCTTTATGATCGTGTGGCTGGTGGGGATTGTGCTGATACTTCTGACGGAGCGGCTGGCGGGGTTGCGCCGGGCTGTTTTGGGAAGTCTGCTGACTGCGGCGGCGACTGCGGCGGCGGGCATGGTGCTTCGGAGCGTCATATTAAAAATTGTGACTGCGGTGTTTGGCTTGGATTATCTGAAGGATGAGGCCGTGCAGCGCTCGGTCACGGAGCTTTTGGGCTGGATGGTCAAACCGGGGGCGGGCGCGGAGTTTGCCATGGCGGTAAAGAGAATGTTTGTGATGTACGGTGTGTTTGCCTACGCTTATTATCCGATCAGGATTTTTGTGTTGGCCGCGGCAGTGATGGGCTTGTATGCTCTGTGGCGCGGCATTCGTTTAAAGGATGCGTGGATTCTGCCTTTGACGGCGGGCTGCTTTGTGGCGGCATTTTTGTTAGTGGTGGTGGAAGGAAAGGCAACTTTGTACCGCTCAGCACAGTTTCTGCCCCTGATCTGCGGTTACGGGATACTGATTGCAGTCTGTGCGGTACAGGGCTTTGTTCAGACGGCAAAGCGCAGGGGAAAGGGCGGACTGTGGCTGGCGGCGCAGAAGGGAAGCCGCTTACTGCTGTTGTTCGCCGCCGCCGTAATCATCTGGAATCAGTGTACGGATTTAAACCACTGGTTTTATGTGGATTATCAAAAATATGAATATGCAAAGGATTATACGGCGCGGATAGCGGCGGAGCTGGAGAAGCATTTTGACACCTCGAAGCCCGTAGTGTTTACCGGGCAGTGGGAGAATCCCAGGAGTCTGGTGCAGGACGCCTATGTGCAGTACAATTCCGAGACCTTTTACAAAATGAAGCGGCTTGCGGATTTGGTGGACGAGCAGCTTTTGGAGAAATTTAACCGGGAGTACGGAGTGTGGGTGGCTCAGACGCCGTCCCTGTCGGTGATCAGCTGGGGGAAGTATGCCTTTGACAACGACGAGGAGCTGGTGCGGTTCATGCGCTTTCACGGGCATACCATCAAGCCGCTGAAGGACAATTCGCACTATGACGAGGCGGAGCAGTATTCGCTGAATCTGCCCAGCTTTCCGGCGGAGGGTTCCATTGTGGACAGGGGAGATTATATCATTGTGCATTTTTAGGATGTTTGGGCGAAAGGTTTTACTAAGCCGGAAAGATGTGGTACAATGTTCTGCATACCGTGCAATGCCACGGCTATCGGATACTAATTCAGGCGGGCGAAACAGGTGGACAAAAATAAAGTCAAAAAGGACAGAATCTATGTCTGTCATACCTATTATCATGTATATGTGACTTTTCTGAAGGAACTGAAGCTTCCAAAGGAGAAGCGGGGCGGGGCGACGCTGGTGCTCTCGAAGATGTCCTGTAATTTTGAGAATCTTAAAAGCAGGGTGGAGAGCACGGGACTGTTTGCCGAGGTGCTGGAATTTGACGAGAAAAACGAGCGCTGCTTCCCGGAGCTTGTCCGGCTGCGGAGGGAGTCGGATGGAAAGGCCGGAGGTTTTCTGGGAAACCTCATAAGGAGAATCCGCTTTACCAGACGCTATGCGGCGCTGCAGGAGCCTTATATCCCGGTGGATTTCAGGGAATATGGAGATGTCTATGTGTATTGCGATTCCGATCCCATCGGGTATTATCTGAATCAGAAGCATATTTATTACCATGCGCTGGAGGACGGGCTGAACTGTCTCAAAAATTTTGATGCGGCCCGCTTTGACAACAGAGGGCATTTTGGATTGAAGGTGTTTCTGTCCCGAAAGCTCAATCTGATTTTTGTGCAGAACGGTTATGGGAAGTATTGTCTGGACATGGAGGTAAATGACATTTCTGTCATTCAATATCCCTGCCCACAATATATAGAGGAGCCGAGGCAGGCGTTGGTGGATCGGCTGACGGATGAGGACAAGGAGATTATTCTTCAGGCGTTTATCCGGGATCGGGAGAGGCTGGAGCGTCAGATCAGAGAGAGCAGCGGGGTGGGGGATAAGATTTTGATCCTGACGGATCCCCTATGCACGCTGGATGTGCGAGAGAGGATTTTCAGGGATATCATCAGGATGTATGAGCCGGAGGGCACGATCTTCTTAAAGCCGCATCCCAGAGATGAGCTGGATTATCGGAAGCTGTTTGGCGACTATCCTCAGTTTGACGCCACGGTGCCCATGGAGATACTGAATTTTTTCCCGGGACTGCGGTTTCGGAAGGTGGTGGCGGTGCTCACGGAAATCAAAGCCATCCGGTTTGCGGACGAGGTGGTGAGGCTGGGGGAGGACTTTATGGACGCCTATGAAGACCCTTTGATCCACAGACAGAATGAACAGGTGGGCATTACACGGCGAAAAGATGAGGTGTGAGAATGCTGCAGATTATAAAAAAACTTCAGATTCTATTGGATAAAAAGCAGAAGCGCACCATGGCAGGGCTGATGGTGCTCATGGTAATCGGGGCGTTTTTGCAGACTGCCGGAGTGGGGCTTTTGGTGCAGGTGGTGAATATCGTCATCGACCCTGCCGCCGTGCAGAACAGCCGGATCGCGTCGTGGGTCTATGAGCTCTTTGGCAGTCCCGACTACGAGACGTTTGCGGTGTCCATCATGGCATTGCTGATCGCCGTTTTTGTGGTGAAGAATATTTTTCTGTTTGTCCAGCAGAAGCTGACCTTTGCTTTTGTCTACACCAATCAGTTCCGCACCTCCGAGCGCATGATGTGCAATTATCTGCGCAGGAGCTATGAGTTTTACCTGAATGCGGACACGGCGGTGGTGCAGCGGAGCATCACTTCGGATGTGAATAATATGTATGCGCTGATCCTTGCGCTGCTGCAGATGATGTCGGACGGCGTGGTGTCCTTATTTATCATTATTTACTGCTTTATCACCAACGGGACGATGACGGTGCTGCTGGCGGTGGTGCTGCTGGCGCTGATGCTTGGAATTAAGGTGGTGCTGAAGCCCATCATGTATAAGGCGGGGAAGGACAATCAGGATTATTACAGCGGTCTGTTCAAGTGGATTTCCCAGACGGTGCAGGGTATCAAGGAAGTGAAGATTGCCACCAAGGAGCAGTATTTTGTGAACGAGTACAAAAAGTGCGGGCAGGGCTATGTGAACGCGGTGCAGCGCTACAGTCTGTATAATAATATCCCGAAGCTGCTCATCGAGGCGGCATGTGTGACCACCATGGTGGGATATATGATTTATCTGGTGGTGACGGGGGTGCCCACGGAAAATATGCTCACCGTGTTTTCCACATTGGCGGCGGCAGCGTTTATCCTGCTGCCCTGTGTGAACAGAATCAATAATCAGATGAATTCCATTGCGTATTTTGAGCCGTTCTTTATGGGAGTCAGCGACAATCTCCAGGACGAGATCAGCGGGGAGAAGGTGGATATGACCTTTGCCACGGATGAGGAGGAAAAGCTTCCCGTAAAGCAGGCCATCGAGTTAAAAGATATCACTTACGCTTATCCGGGAACCAGGAAGCTGATTTTTGACCACGCGGAGCTTACGATTCCCGTGGGTTCCTCCGTGGGTATCGTGGGAACCTCCGGAGCGGGCAAGAGCACGGTGGTGGATATTCTGCTGGGACTTTTGCAGGTGCAAAGCGGTGTGGTGCTGGCGGATGGTGTGGACACCCGGACACAGTACCGCAAGTGGCTGAAAAATGTGGGCTATATCCCGCAGATGATCTTTATGCTGGACGACACCATCCGGCGGAATGTGGCTTTCGGCGTGCCGGAGGATAAGATTGACGAAAAAAGGCTCTGGGAGGTTCTGCGGGAAGCTCAGCTGGATGAGTTTATCAAGACTTTGCCGGAAGGGCTGGACACGGGCATCGGCGAGCGGGGCATCCGGCTCTCCGGCGGGCAGCGTCAGCGTATCGGCATCGCCCGAGCGCTCTATAACAATCCCGAGGTATTGATCCTGGACGAGGCGACTTCCGCTCTCGACAATGACACGGAGGCTGCCATCATGGAGTCCATCAACCGGCTGCACGGGAGAAAGACATTGATCATCATTGCGCACAGGCTGCAGACCATCGAGAAATGCAATCTGGTGTATCGCGTGGAGGACGGAAAGGCTGTGATAGAAAGGGGTACTTTATAGAGATGCTGCGTCTGAGTGTCATTGTGCCGGTCTATAATATGGCGGCCGGAGGAAAACTTCAATTTTGCATGAACTCTTTGACGGGACAGACTCTTTCTCCATCGGATTATGAGATCATCGCGGTGGACGACGCCTCCACGGACAATTCGCTGGAGATTCTGTGCGGATATGAGCAAAAGTACCCGGGGCTCGTAAAAGTGATACATTATGACAGGAACCGACGTCAGGGCGGCGCAAAAAACGAGGGCTTGAAAGCCGCCGCCGGGGAGTGGATCGGTTTCATTGACAGCGACGACTGGGTGACGCCCGATTATTACGAGAAGCTCTTGCGGCGGGCGGAGGAGACTGGGGCGGACATGGTGGGCTGTGATTACAGTCTGGTGCGGGAGCACACCATGGAGACAGGGCAGATAGTACGGAATAATTCGGCGGATCAGACCGGTGTGCTGGATGAGGAGAAGCATAAAAAGCTTCTCATGCGTCCCGGCAGCATGGTGCTTAAGATTTACAGGCATGAGGTTATTCGTGAGAACCGGCTGGGCTTTCCCGAGGGGATATTCTATGAGGACAATTGTGCGGGGCCGTTGTGGTCGCTGTATTTCACCCGGTTTGAGCGGGTGGAGGAGCCCATGTATTATTATTATCAGCATGACGTCTCCACGGTGCATCATATTACGGAGGAAAAGTGCAGAGACCGCATGAAGGCGGCGGAGCTTTTGTATGGCGAGTGCAAAATGCGGGGATTTCTGGACGCGTATTATGCGGAGCTTGAGTATCGCTTCAGCGAGCTGTACTATGTGATCACGCTGTTTTCCTATATGTCGGGCGTGAAGCACCCCAGGCTGTCCTTTATAAAAGAGCTGCGCAGAGGCGTCAGGGAGCGTTTTCCGAGATTTCGCGCCAACGAATACTACAGGCAGTTCACCGGCGGGGAGGAGCAGCGGCTGATTGCCATGCAGGCGGAATCAGACTTGAAATTCTTCTGGTATTATCGGATAAAGCTCTCGGTTCGGCGTTTCAAGCTCCGGCTTCGCCGGGGGAAAAACCGGACGGAATAATGGTGAGATTGAAGGGGAACGGACGATGGGAATGGATGCGAAGACAGAGTCGAAAAAAATTGCGATCATAACGGCGCGGGGCGGCAGCAAGCGCATACCCCGGAAAAATATTAAGGAATTTTGTGGGAAGCCGATTCTTGCCTATTCGATTCAGGCGGCGCTTGAGACCGGGATTTTCCACACGGTGATGGTGTCCACGGACGATGAGGAGATTGCGGGGGTGGCAAAGCGGTATGGCGCCAAGGTGCCTTTTTACAGGAGCCCGGAGACTGCCAATGATTTTGCCACAACCAATGATGTGCTGCTGGAGGTGCTCTCTGAATATGAAAAGCAGGGACAGCAATTTGACATGGGAGTGTGTATTTATCCCACGGCACCCTTCGTCACGGCAGAGAAGCTTAAAAGCGGGGTGGAGCTGTTGGAAAACAGTGATGCGGACACGCTGATCCCTGTGGTGGCATTCTCTTATCCGCCCCAGCGCGCCATGCTTGTGGAGAATGGCAGACTGGTGTTTGAATATCCTGAATATCTGGACAGCCGCTCACAGGATTTGACGCCCCATTATCACGATGTGGGACAGTTTTATGTGTTCCGCACGGAGGCGTTTAGAAGAAACAGGAAGCTGATGGTGGGCAATATCCTGCCCATGGTGGTGTCTGAGCTGGAGGTGCAGGATATCGACAATCAGACGGACTGGGAGATTGCCGAGATGAAGTACAGATTGATGAAGTAAAAATGGAATGACAAAGCTGAAATGGAAAGGCATGGTTGTTGGCATGGAGACCTTCATTAACGAAAAAGGCAGACGGATTGCGCTGCTCTCCAATGTGAATATGAATGCCCTCATCCGGCTCCTGCAGCAGGATGCGCAGGTGTACGAGACGGAGGGGTATGGAAATGAGCTGGGAATTTTGCAAAATCCTGCCTCTTCTTATCATGCCTTTCAGCCGGAAATCACTTTTCTGGTGATGGATCTTTTGGAGCTTTTGGGACATGAGACGGCGGAGCAGGCGGCGAAAGCGGCGGTAGAGAACTGGTTCGCCGAGCTGGAGGGCGCGCTTGCGGCGGATTGTGTCTATTACATCAGCGACGCTTATCTCTGGGGCGCAGAGCTTGAGGCGGCGGAAGCCCTGATTGACAGGAGAGCGCTGGAAAGGCTCTGGGACGATGCGCTCCGCGGACTGTGCCGGCGTCATGCAAATGTGCGCATATTGCCCTATTGTCGGCTGGTCACGGCGCTGGGGGAGGAACATGCCTTTTCGCCTAAGATGTGGTATCTGGGACGGATCCTTCTCTCCAATGAGGCGGGAAAGCGGCTGGCGGCGCTGATTCTGGACAGGGTGAGGATTGAGTGCCGGACGCCCAAAAAGGTGCTTGCACTCGATTTGGACAATACGCTCTGGGGAGGACTTGCGGGGGAGCATGACAAAAGTCCTGTGGCGCTTTCGGAGGAACATGCGGGTCTGGCCTATAAAAATTTACAGCGGGTGATTTTGCAGATGCAAAGGCAGGGAGTGCTGTTGGGTATCATCTCCAAAAATAATGAGGAGGACGCCCGGGAGATTTTGGAGAACCATCCCCATATGGTGCTCCGGCCGGAGCATTTTGCGGCAATGCGCATCAATTGGAATACAAAGAGCGACAATCTGCAGGAGCTTGCCGGGGAGCTGAATCTGGGTCTGGATTCTTTTGTGTTCTGGGATGACAATCCTCAGGAGCGGCTTCTGGTGAGTCAGATGCTCCCGGAAGTGGCTGTGCCGGACTTTCCTGAGAAGGCGGAGGAGCTGGCGCCCGCCATGACCGAGATTTATCATACTTATTTTGAGAAGGCGGCGCTGACGGCGGAGGATTTGGAGAAGACCGCGCAGTATGCGGATAATGCCAGACGCAGCGAGCTGCAGCGCAGTACAGGGAGCTTTGAGGATTATCTGCACAGGCTTCAGATTGTGGTCACCCGGGTGGACGCGGCGGAGCATATCAATCGGCTGGCGGACATGCTCAACAAGACCAATCAGTTTAATCTGACTACGAAGAGACATACCGTCAGCGAAGTACAAGCCATGACAGAAGACAGGAAAAAGAGGATCTTCCTCTATCGTGTGGCGGACTGTTTCGGAGATTACGGCGTGGTGGCGGCAGTGATTGTGGATGTGGCGGGAGAGACGCCCGTCATTGCTGAGTTTGTCATGAGCTGCCGCGTCATGGGCAAGAATATCGAGCAGGGGATTTTGAATCAGGTGGAGGAGAGTCTGCGCAGGGAGGGCTTTGCCCGTGTCAGAGGTCTCTATGCGCCCACGGCGAAGAATAAACCCGTGGCGGAATTCTATCCGCAGATGGGATATGACAGACTGGAGAGGGACATGACAATGGAGGCGAAAATGGAAGCGGACGGCACGGCGGACGACGGGTGCCGCTGCTATGAGCTGTCGCTGCAGGAGTCTCATGACAGAGCCTTTGTGGGAGAAATACGGGTAGAGTATGAAGAGAAGTGCTGAGAAAGGGATTAAAAAATAAAAAGGGGATGTGGATTATGCAGGAGAAAATTATCGCTCTCATTGAGGAGCTGTTGAAGGTGCCGACAGGTACTGTCACCATAGATACCCGGATTGAGGATGTGGAGGAGTGGGATTCTCTGGCGCATGTGATGATTATCGGGGAATTGGAGGAGCGGCTGGGCGTGGCGATTCCGCTGGATGACGCCATTGAGCTCGACAGCATGCGGGAGCTTCTGGAAAAGGCGGGCTGTCTATGAGCGTGACGCTGCGGGATATCCGGGAGGATGATCTGGAAAACATCATGAACTGGCGCATGGCGGAGGATATTACACGCTATATGAACACCAATCCCAAGCTCACGATAGAGGGGCAGCGCAAGTGGCTGGCAGCCGTCCGGCAAAATCCCGATTTGCGGTATTGGCTCATCGAGATACACGGAGAGCCCGCAGGAGTCATCAATCTCACAGGGCTGACGGAGCCTGCCGGCAATCTGGGCTGGGCGTATTATGTGGGAGTGAAGCGGCTCAGAAGTATTCAGACTGCGCTGGCGCTGGAGATGAGCATGTATGATCACGCCCTGCTTACGCTGGAAAAACAGGCCGTCTACAGCGATGTGTTTACCTTAAATGCGGGAGTGATTCAACTGCACAGGCTCTGCGGCTGCGAGGTGGTGGAGGAGCGCAAGGGAGCCGTTGTGAAGGAGGGCATATCCTACGACGTGACTTATATGCGTATGACGAGAGAGCACTGGATGAAGATACGGGAGGGGAAACGCTATGAGAAAATCGTGTTTCCCGAATCGGAGCCGGAGACGCAGATTTATGCAGATTCCGTATAGATGAGCACATCAGTACATGGAGAGAGGAGCAGAACCTTGAATAAACAAATTACAATCGGTGGGCATAGTATCAGCGAACAGTCCCCCACCTTTATCATTGCGGAGATGTCCGCCAATCATCTGATGGATTTTGACCGGGCGGTGGCTGTGATGCGGGCGGCGAAGGATGCGGGGGCGGACGCGATCAAGATTCAGACCTACACCGCGGACACCATCACGCTGGACTGTGACGATCCCTGCTTTCAGATTACACAGGGAACGATATGGGACGGCACCACGCTGCATCGGCTTTATGAGACGGCATACACGCCGTGGGAGTGGCAGCCGAGGCTGCAGAAGCTGGCGGAGGAGCTGGGGCTTGTCTTTTTCTCCTCGCCCTTTGATTTTTCCGCCGTGGATTTTCTGGAAAATATGCGGGTGCCCGCCTATAAGATTGCAAGCTTTGAGATCAATGATATTCCTCTGATCAGGAAGATTGCAAGGTTGAAAAAGCCCATGATCTTTGCCACGGGAGTTGCAAGGCTCGCGGATATTGAGCTGGCTCTGCGCACCTGTAAGGAAGAGGGAAACGAGGATGTGATCCTTCTGAAATGTACTTCCTCCTACCCTGCGCCCTACGAGGATATCAATCTGAGAACCATTCCCTCCATGGCGCAGACCTTCGACTGTATCACAGGACTGTCCGACCACAGCATGGGACATGCGGTGGCGGATGCGGCGGTGGCGCTGGGGGCTAAGGTGGTGGAGAAGCATTTGACCCTGTCCCGGGCGGACGGCGGTGCGGATGCGGCCTTTTCCATGGAGCCGGAGGAGTTTCGCATCATGACGGAGAATATCCGCAAAATAGAGAAGGCTCTGGGGACGGTCACCTATGAGCTGACCGAGAAGCAGGAGAGAGAGAGGGAGCACTCCCGCTCGCTCTTTGTGGCGAAGGATATGAGGGCGGGGGATGTGTTTACGCCGGAAAATCTTCGCTCGGTGCGGCCGGCATGTGGTCTGCACACCATGTATTACGAGGAGCTTCTCGGAAAGAAAATTTCCCGGGATGCCAGGCTTGGCACTCCCATGAGCTGGGAGCTGGTGGAGTTTGAGGAGTAGAAGGGCTTTGACAGAGGATTCAAGGAGTAAGGAATGTTCATTGTTCGGGCGGACGGAAATGCGAAAATCGGTGCAGGACATCTGATGCGCTGTCTGACGATTGGTGAGGCAGTGCGGAGGAGGCCTGGCGCGAATGGGTATCAGAAAATACTGTTTTTGTGCGCGGATGAGGACTCGGCGGCACTGGCGGAGCGTCACGGCTTCCGGGCGGAGGTGCTCCATACGGATTACCGACAGCTGGAGGCGGAATCTGCCGCATGGGAGCGCTATGTCGTCGGTAACGGGAACACGATCCTGGTGGACAGCTATTATGTGACGGATGCTTATCTGACAGCGATTTCCCGGTATGGCACAGTCTGGCTCATGGATGATATGCAGCAGTGCGCCTATCCTGTGGACGGAGTCATCAATTATAATCTGTTTGCGGACAGGGCTGTCTATGAGGCGCTGTATTCTGCGGGAAATGTCCGGCTTTGTCTGGGCGGGGATTATATTCCTTTGCGGGATCAGTTTCGCGGCGTATCGTATCATATGGGAGATGCCGTGCAGAATGTGCTGCTCACCACGGGCGGCGGGGATGCGGACAATATCGCGGGAGCGGTGTTGGACGGCATTTACAGGCAGGATATCGTCTATCATGTGCTGGTGGGACGGTTCAGCCCTCATTTTGAGAGCTGGCGGGAGCGCGCCCGAATGGCGCGGAATATTCGGATTTATTTTGACGTTCAGGATATGGCGGGGCTGATGAGTCAGTGCGATTTGGCGGTGAGCGCCGGGGGAAGTACGCTGTATGAGCTTGCTGCGGTGGGCGTGCCCTTTGTGTGCTTTGCCTACGCGGAGAATCAGGAGGCTCTGGTGGATTATCTGGGGCGCACGCAGAGCGCGTGCAGCGCGGGAGCATGGCACAGGGATGCGGCGGCTGCGCTGAGGCGGCTGCAGGAGCATTTTGGGCAGCTGTGCGCAAGCCGTATATTACGGCAGCAGTATTCGGATAAGGAGAGACGGCTGGTGGACGGTGAGGGGGCGTACAGGCTGGCGGAAATTTTGTGTGGAGGAAGCGAGTGAAGGACAGGAGCGGATGGTTTATCCAAATAGCATATGGCATTGCGGCGGCTCTGGTGTTTGCCTTTTTCTGCGCGGCTTTTGTGCCGGAACGGGAGGAGACCGCGCGGACGCAGTATCCTGTCGTCATTCTCGGAGACAGCCTTATGGGTCAGTGCCGGGATGAAACCTCGGTGGCGGAGCTTCTGAGCGCGAGGCTTGACCGACCGGTCTTTAACGGCGCTTTCGGTGGAACCTGTATGGCGCTGCAGGAGCGGGAGCTGGAGAATAATTACAGCATGGAGCTTTTGAATATGGTCAATCTCTCCAGGGCGCTGGCGGCAGAGGATTTTGGCGCGCAGCAGACGGTGCGCAGCAGAAGAGAGATCACGGATTATTTTGGAGACACCGTGGACGAGCTGGCGGCGATTGACTATCGGCAGGTGGAGATACTGATCCTGGCGTTTGGGATCAATGATTATCACGCGGGAATCGCGGCGGACAATGCACAGAATCCGCTGGATGAATCCACTTACGGCGGGGCGCTGCGCAGCGTCCTGACCACGCTGCAGGAATGCTACCCGGATATGCGGATCGTGCTGGTGACGCCCACTTATGCGTGGTATCGGTCGAAAAAGCTGACCTGTGAGGAGTACAGGACGGGTGACTCCTATCTGGAGGAATATGTGGAGAAAATGTGCGCTGTGGCGGAGGAGTTTGACATAGAGGCCATAGATTTATATCATGATCTATACTCTCATGAGGAGTGGGAGGACTGGAAGCTGTACACGGAGGACGGACTGCATCCCAATGAGGAGGGCAGAAGGCTGATCGCGGACAGGCTGGCGGCATGTCTGCGGCAGTGATAGGATAGAGCAGAAATATAAGGCAGGAGATGCAGGAGATGAAAACAGTGTTTACGGAGAAATCCCCCTCGCAGGCGTTGACCCAGTGGGTGCGGGGAATCAGAAAGGAATATAAGACAGCGTTTGTGGCGGCATTTGTCATGGGGCTTTTGATCCATATGCCTGTTCTGCTGTCGGATATCCCCAATCACGATGGTCTGGGGAGTATGTATTTTGACCAGAATATGATTACCTCCGGGCGATGGTTTCTCACGGTAGCATGTGGGTTTTCCTCGTATTTTACGATTCCATGGGTGATAGGGCTTCTGGGACTTTTGTTTCTGTCGCTGGCGGCAGCGGCTCTCACGGCGCTGTTAGAGCTGCGGGACACGGTTTCGGTTGTGTTGGTCAGCGGGCTGCTGGTGAGCTTTCCGGCGCTGGCCTCCACCTTTGCCTATGTGTTTACCATGGACGGTTACATGCTGGCTCTGCTGCTGGCAGTGCTGTCGGTGCTGTGTACGAAGAAGCATAAATGGGGATTTCTGTGGGGGGCTGTGTGCCTGGCCTTCAGCATGGGTACTTATCAGGCGTATTTGTCCTTTGCGATTCTTTTGTGCATGTATGAGGTTTTGATGATTTTTATGGAGGATGGAAAGCTTGGCGGAAAGCTTCGCGCATCGCTGAGGTTTCTCTATATGGGTGTGCTGGGAGCTGTATTGTATTATATTATCCTGCGCGTGCTGTTGCTGATACAGAGAAAGGAGCTTGCCTCCTATCAGGGCATCAGCGGAATGGAGGGCGGAGCCAGGAGTCTTGGCGCGGAGGCGGTCCTGCACCTCTACCGGGATTTTTTCAGCTTCAGTGTGAAGGGAAATGTGCTGTATCACAATATTTTTTCGTTTGCGGCGTGTATTATGTTGATTGGGATTGTGCTGTTTGTGCTGGTGAGATTGATCCTGCAAAGAAAATGGTGGAAGTGTCCCGGATTTTTCGTTATAATAGCTTTGGCGGCAGCGGCGGCGCCCTTTGCCACAAATATCATTCTATTGATTTCCCCGGAGGTGACGTATCATTTGCTGATGCGGTATCAGTGGGTGCTGTATCTGATACTGGCGGTGGCGTTTGTGAGCCGGTATGCGGGGTGGGACGCCCGGGGCAATCTGACGCACTGGCTTGCCTTTGCCGCAGTGTTCGTGCTGATTTTTCATTATGCGGTGACGGACAATATCGGATATTCCAATCTGCAGAAGCGGTATGAAAAGACCTATGCCTATTGTCTGAGACTGCTGGATCGCATTGAGCAGACAGAAGGGTATTATCAGGGAATCCCCATCGCCATGGTGGGCGTGGTGGGGTATAATCCATATCCCGTGACGGATATCACGCTGGACGTGACCTCCAATATGATCGGTCTGAACGGGGACACGCTTTTGTACACCGGTGAGAATTATCAGGTCTTTATGAAAAATTATCTGGGAGCCACGCTGAATATGATGACTCCCGAGGAGATGGAGGATATCTATTATTCTCAGGAGTATATCGAGATGGAGAGTTTTCCTGCGCAGTCTTCCGTGAAGATCGTGGATGGAATCATGTATATCAAGACAGAGAACGTGGGGAGGGATTGACGGATGTCGTTGTTATCCATTGTTTTACCCGCTTATAATGAGGAACAGAATATTGCGAACACGGCAAATGTGTTGTCCGCCTTTTTAAAGGAGCAGGGAATCGACTATGAGCTGGTGTTTATCAGCGATGGCTCTAAGGACAATACCTATGCGGAGATTTTGAAGGCAGCCGCGGAAAATCCCCGGATCAGAGGGGCGCAGTTTTCCCGGAATTTCGGCAAGGAGGCAGGAATCTTTGCGGGGCTGGAGCTGACTTCGGGAGACGCGGTGATCGTCATGGACTGCGACCTGCAGCATCCGCCGCAGGCCATTCCAAGGATGTGGGAGAAATGGAAGGCAGGCGCGGAGATTGTGGAGGGGATTAAGTCGGACAGAGGAAAGGAAAGTCTGGGCTACAGGCTCTCGGCGGGTCTGTTTTACAAAATTATGAGCCGGCTCATCAAAATAGATATGAGCGCGTCCTCGGATTTTAAGCTTCTGGATCGCAAGGTGGTCAATGTGCTTTTGGAGCTGCCGGAAAGAAATACCTTTTTCAGGGCGCTGACCTTCTGGGCGGGATTTCGCACGGAGACTGTGGAGTATGAGGTGCAGGAGCGGCAGTTTGGCCAGAGTAAATGGTCTCTCTGGAGCCTGATGAAATATGCCGTTACCAATGCGACCTCCTTCAGCACATTGCCATTGCAGCTGGTGACGGTGATGGGGGCGGTGTCCATCGCGGGCAGTCTGATCATTGCCATCCAGACCCTGGTGCGCTTTCTCATGGGGGCGTCTGTGGAGGGCTTTACCACGGTGATTTTGCTGATTTTGATCATCGGCGGCTTTATCATGCTGAGCCTTGGCGTCATCGGGCATTATATCGCCAGGATTTACGAGGAAGTAAAAGGAAGGCCTAAATATATCATCAGTCAGGTGACGGACAATATAAGCGGCAATGTGGCGGGCGCCTGGAAAAGATAAAGAAGTACATTGTTTGTGCCGTGTCTGCGGCAGAAAGAGAGGCATTATCATATGAACAGCTTTAAGATACCGTTTAATATTCCGCCCTATGTGGAGACTGCGGCGGGCTATATACAGGAATGTGTAAAGAATCAGAAGATATGCGGAGATGGCGGGTATACTGCAAGGTGCAGTAAGTGGATTGAGGAGCGGACGGGCACGGCAAAGTGTATGCTTACCACCTCCTGTACCCATGCCCTGGAGATGGCGGCGCTTCTGGCGAAGGTGGAGCCCGGGGATGAGGTTATCATGCCTGCCTATACCTTTGTGTCCACCGCCAATGCCTTTGTGCTCAGGGGAGCTGTGCCGGTGTTTGTGGATGTCAGGCCGGATACCATGAACATAGATGAGACCAAAATCGAGGCTGCCATCACGGAGCGGACAAAGGGTATCGTTCCGGTACATTATGCGGGTGTGGCATGTGAGATGGACACCATTATGAATATTGCCAGGCGGCATAAGCTCTGGGTCATCGAGGACGCCGCTCAGGGAGTCCTGGCCTCCTATAAAGGGCGCGCGCTGGGAACCATAGGCGATTACGGGTGCTTCAGTTTTCATGAGACGAAGAATTACAGTATGGGAGAAGGCGGTGCGCTGCTCATCCGCGACAGAGACAATGTGGTGGATGCGGAGATTATCCGCGAGAAGGGCACCAACCGCAGCCAGTTTTTCAGAGGTCAGGTTGACAAGTACAGATGGGTAAATATGGGTTCCTCCTATCTGCCCAGCGATATGAATGCCGCGTATCTGTATGCCCAGCTGGAGATTGCGGATGATATCAACAATGCGCGTCTCGTCGCATGGAATCACTATTATGAGAGGCTGAAGCCACTGGCAGAGCAGGGAAAGCTGGAGCTTCCCGTCGTGCCGGAGGGCTGTGTCCACAATGCGCATATGTTTTATATTAAGCTGGAGAATCTGGAGAAGCGCACGGCGTTTATCGAGTATATGAAGAAAAACGAGATACTGACGGTATTCCACTATGTCCCGCTGCACACGGCTCCCGCGGGGCAGCGGTTCGGGCGTTTTCACGGGGAAGATGTCTACACTACAAGGGAGAGCGAGCGTCTGGTGAGACTGCCGATGTATTACGGGTTGACGGTGGAGCAGGTGGATGATATCTGTGACAGGATAGAGAAATATTTATGAGAAAATTTCCGGAGTATTGTGCTGCCGTTCTCGGCAGGGTCATTTTCATAGGATTTGGCGTCCAGATTGTGCTGGGAATACTCTGGATGTGCAATGCTTTCGCCAGACTGGACAGTTTGGGCGAAGGCATTGTCTGCGTGTGTCAGATAGCGGCTCTGGGAGCCGCTGTATGCTTTTTTGCCGGGGCTGTGCGGGGGAGAGCGTTTGCGGTTCTCTCTGTGCTGACCTTTCCCATGGTGACGCAGTGTCTGGTGCAGCCTGACATGCGGGTGTTTGCTTCGGCGCTGCTGCTTGTGGAGACGGGGTGTGTGCTGCGTGTCATGGAACAGCGGGAGAGAGGGCTGTTTTGGTATGCGGGTCTGTGTGCGTGGCTGGCGGCTGCCCTGCTGCGGGGGGAGTATCTTTTTATCGGTGCGGTTCCCATGGTGTTTTTATTGTTATACGACTGTGTGCATGCGGTTCGCAGCAGGAGGGAGCGCAGGGAGAATGCGCCGAAGGGATTGGATGGAATAAGGCGGGAGAGCGGACAGAATGGCCAGATGCTCAGGAGTCTGTTGTATCGGTTGCTGTTATTGTGCGCCGTGGCGGGGCTTGCTGCGGGGATCGGCAGTTTTTATCAAAAAAGGGAGAAGCTGCTGACGCATATGACCAGCAGGGTGGCATGGACCACTCTGTATAATACCTATGCCGATTTGCCTGATGAGACGAAGAAGCTGATCAAATACCGGGATATGGTGGAGAGCACTTATGAGGCTACGGGAATCGAGACAGTGCTTCGCCCTTCGCTGGAGAAGCAGTTGGGAGAGCGGGAGGCGGAGGCGGTTCTGAGGGCGCTGATCCGGACTGTGTGGCAGAAAAATAAAGGGCAGATTCTAAAGGAAACGGTCTGGGATATGGCCGGTTATCTGGCGGCTCCGGCGGTGCTGCCGCTGCAGCTTCGCGGGAGAGCCTATGAGTCTTATTCCGGCAGTAATTATCTGCAAATTTTGAAGCCTGCGCCGAGGCTTGGAAGATTTTATATGGATTACGGCTGCAAATGGTTTATGGCAGTGTCGCTGCTGGGGCTTTGGACGGTTCTGGCTCTGGGCGCGGCGCGGTGTCTGAGCGGAGGGCGCATTTTGAGGGACGGGAGTTTTTGGCGGAAGGCCGGACTTTTGTCTGTCACTGCGCTGGGGATGAGCGCGGGCTATACGCTCAGCGGCGCCGGGAGGATGGATTATAAAAATACCCTGTTTGTGTTGTGCGTGTGGGTGCTCTGGGCGGCATCCGCAGGAGCGCGGGGAGTCATGGGAGGAAAACCGGATGAAAAAGAGCGGTAAACCTTTGTCTGCCGTAGGATTTCTGGCGGTGCTCCTGCTCCTTGTGCCCGGCTGGATTCTGGGAGAGCATGGGGTGATCGCATATCACGACCAGCTGGACGGCGAGATGATCGCCTATCTGCTTCAGGCGAAGCATCTGGGCGGCGGGGGAATGCTGCCGGAGTTTCTGGGCGGTGCATCGAAGACGGCGCTGACGCCCCCTGCTCCCGGCTGTGTGCTCCTGTTTGTGGGGAACCATGGATTATTGGCTTTTTTTGTCATGCAGCTTCTGGGCTGTCTTACGGGCTATTGGGGAATGTATCTGCTGGGTCGGGAAGTGACGGGAAGAGAGCTGCCGTCGGTTCTCGCGGCGGGCTTGTATGCCGCCCTGCCCTTTTTGCCCGTGTATGGGCTTTCTCAATACGGATTGCCCATGCTGCTGTGGTGCGCGCTGCAGCTTAGAAAGGACAGGCCGGGGAAGCCGGTAATCGGTTATGCGTATTTTTATACTGCTTTTTTTGCATTGAATTCTTCGCTGGCGCTTGTGGGTTTTGCCGTGCTTGCGGTGTTTGCGGCAGGGATAGTGGCGGAAGCGCTGCGGATGCGGGGAGACAGACAGAATATGATACAGAGGACGGGGCAAAAGCTAGTTGCGCTTGCGGGTATGTGGTTTGTCCTGCTTGTGGTCTATCTCCTGACCAACCTGTCTTTGATAGGTCAGATCTTGGGGTTGGGCGACTCCACGATTTCTCATAAGGTTGAATATGCGCTGGCGGCGGAGGGCTTTTTCCAAGGCTGGGCCGAAGGCTTTCTCTATGGAGGCCAGCACAGCCAGGACTATCATTTATATCTGTTGGCGGCGGTGGCGGTGACACTGGTGTGGACTGTCCTGCGGAATCGGATGACACAGGGGAAGCAGAGGCAGAATGGAGAAAATTCAAATAAAGAGAAGTCATATAAAGCGAAGACGGATTTATCGGTAAGGGTGATTTTGTATGGACTGTGCTGCAATGCTATTCTGGCGGGAGCTGCCGCCGGGTGGAACAGCGGCGCGGGCGTGGCGCTTCGGAGCCATTTGGGCGCTCTGGGAGCGTTTCAATTTGACCGGGTGCTGTGGCTTAGTCCCTGTCTGTGGTATCTGATGTTAGCCTGTGGGCTTGCGCTGATCTTGGAGGCGTGGGAGGAAACGGGACGGGCTGCCAGGCTGCAGGCGGGCGTCTGTTGTGCGCTGGCGGCGGCAGCCGTGGGTGTGACGGGCTTGCAGATTGTAAAGAACAGCGATTTTAAAGCTAATGTGCAGAAGCTGCGCAATGCGGATTATCCCGCCATGAGCTATGCGGATTATTATGCGATAGGCGTGATGGATCAGGTGGAGGAATTTTTGTATGATGCCACCGGGCTGGAGCAGTCGGCATATCGCGCGGTCAGTCTGGGCATTGACCCTGCGGCGGCATTGTATCACGGCTTTTACTGTCTGGACGGCTATTCCAACAATTATTCTCTGGAGTACAAGCATTGCTTCCGCGAGGTCATTGCCCCCGCGCTGGAGGTCAGCGATTATCTGAGAGCGTATTACGACGAGTGGGGCAATCGCTGTTATCTCTTTGGCTCGGAGTGTCCGGGATATTACACCATTCAAAAGAATGGATTTTATTTCACGCATCTGGAGCTGGATGTGGAGGCTCTGCGCGGGATGGGATGCAATTATCTCTTTTCGGCGGCCTATATTGCCAACGGGGAGGAGCTGGGGCTGAAGCTGCTTCGGGAGGAGCCCTTCCAGACCAAGGAGAGCTATTATGCTGTTTATCTCTATGAGGTGGCAGCGCCATAGGGAAGAGCCTGGATGGATAAGAGCCTGGATAGGGAAGAGTTTGGATGAGGAAGTTGGATGGGATGAAAAAGAGGATGACCAAAATCTTGAAGATAACTGAATATCTCCCGGAGCTTGTGGTGCTGCTGGTGTGCGCTGTGCTGCTTTTTGGCGATATTCAGGACAAGCAGGGGTATCACATGGATGAGCTCTTGAGCTTTGAGCTTGCAAACGCGGAATTCAACCCGTGGATTGTGCCGACTCAGCCTCAGGGACGGCTTGCCCGTTTTGTGGAGCAGGAGCTGCGGGGAGACACTGTCTGGGAGACCTTGGCACGGTTGGCGGACACGGTGAAAGATGTGATTCAAAACCGCGGCGCGAGCAAGCTTTTGTCCTATCAGGCGGAGGTGTTTGAGGCTCCGGTGTGGATTGACCGTCAGACTTTTCAGGATTATATCACGGTGGGAGAGAAGGACGCATTTAATTATCTGTCGGTGTATTTTAATGTGAAGGACGACAATCATCCGCCGCTGCATTTTATGGCGCTGCACACGGTGTCCTCGCTGTTTCGGGGCAGACTGACGCCTCTGATGGGCTGCGGCATCAATTTAGTGTGCGTGCTTTTGATGATGTTGCTTTTGATGCGGCTGGGCAGACAGTTCATGACATTGCTTGGCTGTGAGCGGTATGGCAGGTTTGCGGGGCTTTGGGCGGCGGGAATGTACGGCTTGTCCGCGGGCGCGATGTCCACCGTGCTCCTGATACGGATGTATGCCATGGTGGCGCTTTTTTGTGTGGCGCTGCTCGCCATCCATCTGAGGAAGCTCTGTTTTGAGCGATTGGGCGGAAGTAGCTTTGCGGAGGGCAATAAGCTTTTGATCCTGGTGACGGCGCTGGGATTCTGGACGCAGTATTTTTTCCTGTTTTATTGCCTGATACTGGCTGCGGTGACGGCGGTGATCCTGTGGAGACAGAAGCGGATGAGAGAACTGTGGCGTTATGTGCGCTCCATGGTGACTGCCGCAGTGGTCGGCGTGCTGGTGTTTCCTTTCAGCATTGCGGATGTGTTTTCCAGTGGCAGGGGCGTGGAGGCTCTGGGTGCGTTGGCTTCGGGGCTTTCCGGTTACGGGAGCCGTATCGCGGAATTTCTGCGGATTGTGGCTGCTCGGCTGGGAGTCGGATTTGTGGGAGCGTGCGCCATATTTGGAATTTGCTGCGCCGCGGCGCTTGTGCTCAGGGCTTTCAGGAGGAGAGCAGGGCGGGAGCCGCGTGTGGAAAAAGAGGGGAAATCAGGAACCGGGGAAGCTTCGCTCTGGTGTCTGCTGTGCCTTCCGGCGCTTGGTTATTTTCTGTTGGCGGCGCGGATGTCGCCCTATCTGGTAGACCGCTACATGATGCCGTTATTTCCGTTTCTGGCGCTTATGCTTACGCTGGCGGTGTGCAGAGTGGGGATTTGCTGCGCGGGAGACGGGAAGGATAGGGGGGTGCAGCTTGTCGGTTTGCTGCTGGCAGCTGTGACTGTGTGCTGCCAATTGTGGAATCCCCTGCGCTATCAGGACTCTTATTTGTATAAGGGATATGACGAGCAGCTGAAAATAGCGGAGGACTATGCCCAATATCCCTGTATCTGCATTTATGACGGTGTGGGGTATTATGAGAATCTTTTGGAGTTTGCCCGGTATGACAGGACGCTGCTTTTGACGGAGGAGGAGCTTGCGGACAGTCAGCCCAGATTTTTGGATGCAGACGCCGTAGTGGTTCTTTTAAAGCATGGCACGGATAGGGAGGCAGTCAACAGGCTTTTTGAATACAGGGGTCTGCACTGTGAGGATGTCCTTTTGGAGGATGGTGAGGCCTATGGAGATACGGTCTTGTTGTTTGACCGGATGCCGATATGTGGTTATGCGATGAATAAATCGGCAAAATAAAAATGGATGGAGCGGCAGGATGGAACAATTTCCCGGGGTAGTTCAAATTTTGATATTGGCGGTCTGGATGTCGGCTGTTCCGGCGGCGGCAGGGGCATGTCTTTGCCGGGCGGCAGGAGCGGAGGAGAGAAAAGGCGGGGAGAGACTGCTCTTTTTCTGGGTGAGCGGGCAGATGCTCCTGTGGGGGATTTTTCAATTGATATGCGTGCCCCTTGTGCTGATGGGGCGGGAGTTTGGATTGGTGGTAAAATTGTTTGGAGCTGCCGCTGTTCTGCTTGCGGTCTGCGGGGTGGTCTTGTCCGTGATATCCGCAAGGCGGCGGGGAAGTCTGAGGGCTCTTGCGCCTGTGCGCGGGAAGGGATTTTTTTCAGACAGGAGGGTCTGGCTGTGGCTCGTGTTTGCGGCGCTGCTTCTGTTGCAGTTAGTGCAGGCGGTGCGGCTGGCTTACGGGGACGGGGATGACGCCTATTATGTGGCGGTTTCCACGATTACGGAAAATGCGGAGACCATGTATCAGAAGCTCCCGTACACAGGAGGCACGACGGAGGTGGATATTCGTCACGGACTTGCGCCCTTTCCCATCTGGATTGCTTTTTTGGCGAGGGTGAGCGGAGTGCGGGCTGTCAGCGTGGCGCATGTGGCGGTGCCGCTTATGCTGCTCTCGATGACTTATGGGATTTTTTATCTGTTGGGCAAAAAACTGTTTGCAAAGAAGGAAAGGCTTCTGCCGCTGTTTTTGATTTTTACCGAGCTGCTTGTGATTTTCGGGGACTATTCTTTTTATACGGTGGAAAACTTTATGATTGCGAGGAGCAGACAGGGGAAATCCGCGCTGGGAAGCATTGTGCTGCCCATGCTGTTTTTGTTATTGTTGATGCTTTTGGAACGGCTGCAGGAAAATCAAAAATATGGCGCGGGCAATTGGATTTTGCTGTGCTGCGCGATTTTGGCGGGATGCCTGTGCAGTACCATGGGAGCATTTCTGCTCTGTATGCTTTTGGCAGTGACAGGGCTGTGCGCGGCGGTCGGTTATAGAAAATGGAAGGTGCTGGTGCCTTTGGCGCTCTGCTGTGTGCCCTGTGTCGGGTATGCGCTGATTTATGTGTTGGCGTAGTGGGGAATGGCAGAATGCAAAAGGACAACAAATATGAAATGAGCGGCAGAAAGGAAATTTATGGAGACAAATCATGCTATTGTATTGTTTCGTGAATACATGGGAACCGGTTTGATCATGATATGGTATCTGTTTTCGCTGGTGTATCTGTTTTTAAAGGAGGAGCGAAAATCTATCCGTATTTTATTTGTGTATGTGCCTTTTTTGCTTTTACTGTTATTTTTCAATCCGCTGTTTACGGCGTTGATGACGCATTACATGGGGGATGATATCTATTACAGGATGCTGTGGCTTCTGCCGGTGACAATAGTGATTGCGTATTCCTGTGTGTGTATCTGCGGGAGGCTTGCCGGAAAAAAGAGGATAGCTTTTGCGGTATCGGCGATGGTTCTTGCCATGGCTTCCGGCAGTTACATCTATGCGAATCCTGTTTTTACAAGGGCGGAAAATCTCTATCATATGCCGGACAGCGTGGTGCATATCTGTGACGCTATCGAGGTGCCGGGCAGGGAGGTCATGGCGGTTTTCCCGCTGGAGCTGGTGCAGTATGTACGGCAGTATTCCCCGGTGGTCTGTATGCCCTATGGGCGCGAGATTCTGGTGGAGGCATGGAATGAGTGGGCTGTGCAGAATGAGCTGTGCGACGCCATGGAGGCGGAAACTGTGGAGGCGGATACGCTGGGAGCGCTCGCCAGACAGGAGGCATGTGTCTACATCATTCTTCCGGAAGATAAGCCGATGCAGGGAAATTTGCAGAATGCCGGGTATGAGAAATTTTTGGAGACGGACGGATATGTGGTGTATCGGGATAGGTATTTTGAGCCGGGGATATGAATTTTTCCAAGGGCGGCTATATCTGATGAATAAATTGCTTCAAGAAAGGTAAAGGCTATGACAGTTGAAAAATTAGAGGAATTATTAGAATCTGGAGAGGGATTTACGATTGAATACAAGGAATGTGTAAATGGATTGAATAATAGTGTATTTGAAACAGTATGTTCATTTTCCAACCGTTATGGCGGTTATATGTTGTTGGGAGTGAAAGAAGTTGACAATAAAGGGGTAGTAATAGGGGTAAATCCAAACTGCATAGTGGATATGAAGAAGAATTTTATAAATATGCTGAATAATCCAAAGAAAATACACCCGTCCCTATATCTGAATCTTGAAGAAATTGAATATAAAGGCATGATAGTTTTGTGGGCTTATATTCCGGTCACCTCGCAGATAGAATTTTGTAATGGCAGAATTTATGATCGCAATGAAGATGCAGATCAGGACGTGTCTACATCAGCGGATTTAGTGGCAAATATATCAAATAGAAAGTCAGCAGCCTATACAGAACGAACAGTTTTTCCATATGCAACAGAAGATGATTTGTGTTGGGATTTAGTTGGAAAAGCACGGCAAATGGCTGTAAATAAATACAAGGGACATCCATGGAAGAATATGTCCGATATGGAGTTGCTAAAAAGTGCCGGATTGTATGAAAAAGACAGAAAGAATGGTAAGGAAGGTTATAATATGGCGTGCATACTTCTTTTTGGTACTAAGGAAGCGATTCTTTCATGTGTACCGGGCTATAGGACAGATGCGATATATCGTGTGGAAAATATGGATCGGTATGACGATCGGTTGATTGTAGAGAGTAATTTGATTGAGAGTTACGATCTGCTGATGGGATTCATAGCCAAACATACAAATGATCGTTTTTTTCTGATTGATAATGTCAGTGTGAGCGTGAGGAGTGCAATTGCAAGAGAGATTGTCAGTAACCTTCTTGTACACAGAGAGTTTGCAAGTGCATTTCCTGCAAAACTGATTGTGGAGAGAGACAAAATATATACGGAAAATTGGAACCGTGCACAGCGTTTTGGGAGGATTGAGCCGCAAGATTTCACACCATATCCCAAAAATCCGATACTGGCAAATTTCTTTGTGAATATCGGATATGCAGACTCGCTTGGTTCAGGAGTACGCAATTTGTATAAATACACAAAAATTTATTCTGGCGGAGAGCCATATTTTGAAGAAGGGGATGTATTCAAGTTGACAGTTCCTCTTGTTAATATGGACAAAATGATTGTGAAAAGTACGGAATTGTCGAAAAGGCAGACAAAGATATTAAATATGATTAAACAGGATGAGGCGATTACAATGGATTCCATTGCAACAGAATTAGGTGTTTCTAAGAAAACAGCATCAAGGGAAGTTCAGGAGATAAAGAAAATATGTCCTATATCATATGATAAGAAAAAGAAACAATGGATTCTCGGGCAGTGAAGTCAAGGGAAGAGACATGGAAGAGACATGGAAGAGACATGGAAGAGACATGGAAGAGACAT
>N._stephensi_711_cecum__coassemble_31_pt1 | contig 42281 bp, 42 predicted proteins | sample N__stephensi_711_cecum__metabat2_high_PE_008 | metagenome-assembled genome bin N | reverse complement strand
TTGTAACTTATTAACTATATAGCTCTTGTGGCTATATCATTATTATACTAGGAGACGACAAAATGAGCACAGATCGCTATCAGAGTCCTTTGTCTGAGCGTTATGCCAGCAAGGAGATGCAGTATATTTTTTCCCCGGATATGAAATTTTGCACATGGAGGAAGCTCTGGATCGCGCTTGCCGAGACGGAGAAGGAATTAGGCCTTTCCCAGAACGGGAAGCCCGTCATCACGGATGAGCAGATTGCAGAGCTGAAGGCTCATGCGGAGGATATCAATTATGAGGTGGCGAAGGCCAGAGAGAAGGAGGTGCGCCACGATGTGATGAGCCATGTGTATGCCTATGGGCAGCAGTGTCCCAGGGCGGCAGGGATCATCCATCTGGGAGCAACTTCCTGTTATGTGGGTGATAATACCGATATTATTGTGATGACAGAGGCTCTGCGCCTGGTGAAGAAGAAGCTGGTGAATGTGATGAAGGAGCTGGCGGAGTTTGCAGATAAGTACAAGGCGCAGCCCACGCTGGCATTCACGCATTTTCAGCCGGCGCAGCCCACCACGGTGGGAAAGCGGGCTACCCTGTGGCTGCAGGAATTTTGTCTGGATTTGGAGGATTTGAACCATGTGCTGGACAATATGAAGCTTCTGGGCTCCAAGGGAACTACAGGTACGCAGGCGTCCTTTCTGGAACTGTTCGACGGCAATCAGGAGATTGTTGATAGGATAGACCCCATGATTGCAGAGAAGATGGGCTTTAAGGAATGCTATCCCGTGTCCGGACAGACCTATTCCAGAAAGGTGGACACCCGTGTGGCAAATGTGCTGGCGGGTATTGCTGCCAGCGCTCACAAGATGAGCAATGACATCCGGCTGCTGCAGCATTTAAAGGAAGTGGAGGAGCCCTTTGAGAAGAGCCAGATAGGTTCTTCCGCCATGGCCTACAAGCGCAATCCCATGCGCAGTGAGCGCATCGCCTCTCTGTCCAGATATGTGATGATCGACGCGCTGAATCCGGCAATCACATCCGCCACACAGTGGTTTGAGCGGACGCTGGACGACTCAGCCAACAAGAGGCTGTCCATTCCCGAGGGCTTTCTTGCCATCGACGGCATTCTGGATCTGTGCCTGAATGTGGTGGACGGGCTGGTGGTTTATCCCAAAGTGATCGAGAAGCGTCTGATGAGCGAGCTGCCCTTTATGGCCACGGAAAATATCATGATGGATGCGGTGAAGTTGGGCGGCAACCGTCAGGAGCTGCATGAGCGCATCCGCGAGCTTTCCATGGAGGCAGGGCGCAATGTGAAGGTGGAGGGAAAGGACAATAATCTGCTGGAGCTGATTGCGGCTGACCCCGCCTTTAATATGACGCTTGAGGATCTGCAGAAGTGCATGGAGCCCTCCAGATATGTGGGGCGTTCCAGGGAGCAGGTGGAGGCGTTCCTCACAAAGGTCATCGCTCCGATTTTGGAGGAGAACAGAGCGTTGCTCGGCGTCAAGGCAGAGATTAATGTGTAACTGCAGATGGAGCAGAAAGGTGGTTATCGGGTATGGGAGGATTTTTTGGAGTTGCAGCCAGAGAAGATTGTGTGTTTGATTTGTTTTTCGGCACGGATTATCATTCTCATCTGGGGACGCGCCGTGCGGGAATGGCGGTCTATGACGATGAGATGGGATATGACAGAGCGATTCATAATATAGAGAATTCGCCTTTCCGCACGAAGTTTGACAAGGATGTAAATTCCATGAAGGGCAGATTGGGCATTGGCTGTATTTCGGACTATGAGCCCCAGCCTTTGATCGTCCGGTCGCATCATGGCACTTACGCCATTGCCACAGTGGGAAAGATTAACAATACGGAGGACATCCTGAAGGAGCTGTTTGCCAGGAGCCATTCGCATTTTCTCGAGATGAGCGGCGGGGATATCAATGCCACAGAACTGGTGGCTGCCATCATCAATCAGAGGGATAATCTGGTGGAGGGCATACAGTATGCGCAGGAGCTGATAGACGGCTCCATGACCTTGCTGGTGATGACACCAAAGGGGATTTATGCCGCCAGAGACCGGGTGGGGAGGACTCCTGTCATAATAGGGAAAAAGAAGGACGCCTACTGCGTATCTTTCGAGAGCTTTGCTTATCTGAACCTGGGATATGTGGATGAACGGGAGCTGGGGCCCGGGGAGATTGCGGTGGTTACTTCGGAGGGGGTGCGCACGCTTGTAAATCCCGGAAAGGACATGAAAATTTGTACTTTTCTGTGGGTGTATTACGGCTATCCCTCATCCTCCTACGAGGGTATCAGCGTGGAGCAGATGCGCTATAACTGCGGCTCGCTGCTGGCGCAGAGGGACAATGTGCAGCCGGATATCGTTGCAGGAGTACCGGATTCGGGTACGGCTCATGCCATCGGTTATGCCAATCAGTCGGGGATTCCTTTTTCCAGACCCTTTATCAAATACACGCCCACCTGGCCGCGCTCCTTTATGCCCACGATCCAGACGCAGCGCAATCTGATCGCAAAGATGAAGCTGATCCCAGTGCATGATCTGATTCAGGACAAGAGTCTGCTTTTGATTGATGACTCCATCGTGCGGGGCACGCAGCTGCGGGAGACCACGGAATTTTTGTATCAGAGCGGTGCGAGGGAAGTACATATCAGACCTGCCTGTCCGCCTCTTTTATATGGCTGTAGGTATCTGAACTTTTCGCGTTCCTCCTCGGAGATGGATCTGATTGCCAGAAGGGTGCTCAGGGACATTGAGAAAGAGGGCAGGACAATCGATCTGAAGGCTTATGTCGACCCGGATACGCCGGAGTATGACGACATGGTGGGGCGTATCGGAAAGCAGCTCAATTTCACCAGTCTGCGATTCAACCGGCTGGATGATATGATTGCATCTGTGGGCATCGGCAGGGAAAAGCTCTGCACTTACTGTTGGGACGGCAGAGAGTAAGGTACCGGGATATATAAAACCCGGTTATATTACATATAATACATATTGATTTTACTTATGGACAAAACTGTGCTATGATAAATTCATAAGATTTGTAAAGAGAAGTTTATGCCGGATTGTCGGCGGAAAACGGAGGAGATCATGGTAAAGGCAGTAGTGGGCGCCAATTGGGGCGACGAGGGAAAAGGTAAAATCACGGATATGATGGCGGAGAAGGCGGACATTATCGTGCGCTTTCAGGGCGGTGCCAACGCGGGGCATACCATTGTAAATGATTATGGAAAATTTGCGCTGCATACGCTGCCCTCGGGAGTATTTTACAGTCATACCACCAGCGTGATTGGAAACGGCGTGGCATTGAATATTCCCATCCTGATCAGGGAGATTCAGTCCATCACTGACAGAAATGTGCCCATGCCAAAGATTCTGGTGTCAGACCGGGCGCAGATTGTGATGCCCTACCATATCCTCTTTGACCAGTATGAGGAGGAGCGGCTGGGGGGCAAATCCTTTGGCTCTACCAAGTCCGGGATTGCACCCTTTTATTCGGATAAATACGCCAAGATTGGCTTTCAGGTCAGCGAGCTCTTTGATGAGGAGAGACTGGCGGAGAAGGTGGAGCGTGTGTGCGAGATGAAGAATGTGCTTTTGGAGCATCTCTATCACAAGCCGGCCATCGACACGGCAGAGCTTATGGCTGCGCTGCGGGAGTATCGCGAGATGATAGAGCCCTATGTGTGTGATGTGTCCGCCTTTTTGGACAGAGCGCTCAGGGAGGGCAAGACCGTTTTGCTGGAAGGACAGCTCGGCACTTTGAAGGATCCCGACCACGGCATTTATCCCATGGTGACATCCTCGTCCACGCTGGCAGCCTACGGCGCGATTGGGGCAGGACTGCCGCCCTATGAGATCAGGCAGATTGTCACAGTCTGCAAGGCATATTCTTCCGCGGTGGGCGCAGGAGCCTTTGTGTCCGAAATCTTCGGGGACGAGGCGGAGGAGCTCAGGCGCAGGGGAGGCGACGGCGGCGAGTACGGCGCTACCACCGGACGCCCCAGGAGAATGGGCTGGTTTGACTGTGTGGCATCCAAGTATGGCTGCCGTCTGCAGGGCACTACGGATGTGGCGTTTACGGTGCTGGATGTGCTGGGATATCTGGATGAGATTCCCGTGTGCGTGGGCTATGAGATTGACGGGCAGGTGACTGCAGAGTTCCCGGTGACGGCGAAGCTTGAGAAGGCAAAGCCCGTCTTGAAGAAGCTTCCCGGCTGGAAATGCGATATCCGCGGAATTAAGAATTATGAGGAGCTGCCTGAAAACTGCCGCAGATATGTGGAGTTTATCGAGGAACAGATCGGCTATCCCATCACTATGGTGAGCAATGGCCCCGGAAGAAGCGACATCATTTACAGAGAGAGTCCGCTTGCAAAATAGGGTGGGCAGAGGTCTATGATTGATAATCTGGAATATTTTAAAGTGTTTTATTATGTGGCGAAGGCCGGGAGCGTTACGGGGGCTGCAAGAGAGCTTGCGGTCTCCCAGCCGGCTGTAAGCCAGGCTATCAGGCAGTTGGAATCACAGCTTGGCGCCGACCTTTTCTATCGGGCGGCAAGGGGCGTGCGGCTTACGCGGGAGGGACAACTGCTTTTTTCTTATGTGGAAAAGGGTTATGAACAGATGGAGTTGGGGCTGGAAACGCTGCTCCGGCTTCAAAACATGGAGGGCGGAGAAATCCGTATCGGCGCCAGCGATATGACGCTGCAGTATTTTCTGCTGCCGTATCTGGAGCGTTTCCACGAGGAATACCCGGACATCAAAATGGTGGTCACCAATGCGCCTACCCCGGAGACGCTTGTCTTTCTGGAGGAGGGCAAGATTGATTTCGGCGTGGTGAGCACGCCCTTCGACGGGCAGAAGGGTCTGGAGATTGTGCCGGTGCGGGAGATAGAGGATGTGTTTGTGGGCGGGAGGCGCTTTATCGCCTACAAGAACAGGACGCTGGATCTGCAGGAGTTGGAGAGTCTGCCCATGATTTGTCTGGAGAGAAATACCAGCACGCGAAGCTATATGGATGAATATCTTTGGCAGAACGGTGTGCAGATCCGGCCGGAATTTGAGCTGGCTACCAGCGATATGATCGTGCAGTTTGCCCTGCGGAGTCTGGGAATCGGCTGCGTGGTGCGGGATTTTGCGGTGGAGTATCTGGAGTCGGGCGTATTGTTTGCCCTGCGCTTTAACAAAATAATTCCCAAGCGCAAATTCTGCGTGGTGCGCTCCACAAGGATGCCGTTGTCGGCAGCAGCGGGAAGACTCTGGGCGAATGTGACGGAGGAAGGAATCATATGATTCACAATATTATTTTTGATATCGGAAATGTTTTGACGGATTTTCGCTGGACAGAGTTCCTGCGGGATAAGGGCTTCGACGATGCGATGATTCAGCGGATTGCACGAGCTTCCGTGGAGAGCCCGCTCTGGCGGGAGTTCGACCGGGGAGTCTGGTCGGAGGAGGAATTGATGGGCGCCTTTGTGTCCAATGACCCGGAGATAGAGAAGATCCTTCATGAGGCCTATGACGATATCCATGGCATGGTGACGCCGAGAAACTATGCCATCCCCTGGGTACAGGCGTTGAAGGCAAAGGGCTTTGGGGTGTTTTATCTGTCTAATTTCTCTAAGAAGGCGGAGGCGGAATGCAGCGACGCGCTTACGTTTATTCCATATACGGACGGAGGGATTCTGTCCTGGCGGGTCAAGCTGATCAAGCCGGATTCGAAGATTTATCGGCTCCTGCTGGAGCGATATGCTTTGAAGGCGGAGGAATGCGTCTTTGTGGACGATACGCCGGAAAATGTGGAGGGCGCGGTACAGCAGGGGATTCATGGTATTGTGTTTGAGAGCAGAGAACAGGTCGAGCGGGAATTGAGAGGGCTCGGGCTGGACATATAGGATGAGCTCAGGACTCTGAGGCTCCTGCGCTGTCTGCCTCATGGGATGCCTGAACGGTTTGTGCCGGATTGACTGCCGCCCCGTCGGGCTGTTCGGGATCGCCGATAATCTTTTTGCCGGTAATCCTGCCGTACATCCAGCTGTAGAGGAACAGGATGATGGGGACGACCAGCGTGCAGCACAGGCTCAGGGCGAAAAATTGCCCGGAGGCGGAATTATCTGTGAATGCGAGGACTAAGGTCACCACATATAGGAGCACCAGAAGGACAACGCCGATCATGGCGACAATCTGTTTCGAGGTGATTTTGGATTTCTTGTTTGCGGCTGCCTGTCTGTCTGTGTCTTTCATGGAAACCTCTTTTCTGTGAGTGGTCTGTGTTATGTTTTTCATCATACCATTTCTTCGGCGGTTTGACAATAAAATCCGGGTGAAATATTGTTTTTTGAGAGGAACTGTTATATACTTACAGAGTGATGCAAAAGCATATTACGCTTAGTATTTGTCAAAAATCAGGACTAAAAAATAAGGATAAGGACGGTAAGGATTATGGCATTGTTGGAACAGTGGCGCAAGGTCGCCTATAATGAAACGGCGGACAGAAACACGCTGCAGCAGATTTGGGCAGCCTATTTTCAGGAGGAGAAGGCTATTTACGCAAAGCTCCTGAAAAATCCCGACGAGGTGGTGTCCGGTACCGTGAAGGAGCTGGCGGACAGGTTCGGCGTGAGCATCATGACCATGACCGGATTTCTGGATGGCATCAATGACAGCCTGAAGGAGCCCAATCCTATCGAGGAGATGGAGGAGGAGACCGCGGTTCAGCTCGGCTTTGACAAGGAGAGACTCTACAAGAATATGGTGGCTGCCGAGGCGGACTGGCTCTATGGTCTGGAGGAGTGGGACGCTATTTTTGACAAGGAGACTCAGAAGACGCTCTACAGGGAGCAGAAGTCTTCCACTACCATCGTGAAGGATGCCAAGGTCTATCCCAATGACCCCTGCCCCTGCGGCAGCGGCAAGAAGTACAAGAAATGCTGTGGCAGAAAATAATGGGGCGGAGGGCTGCCGGAGATAAAGCCGCCAGAAATAAACAGTCAGTCAGGGATGAACGGTCAGGGATAAAATCGACAGGGACAAAGTACAGAGGAGTATTGCAGTGAACATAGCATCTTTTATTTTGCCTAAGGCAGAGGTTTCTTATCTGCGTGATAATATGACGCTCAGGCAGGGGCTGGAGAGGCTCAGACGCAGCGGCTTTACCGCTGTGCCCGTGATAGATGTGGAGGATCGGTATGTGGGCGTGGTCAGTGAGGGAGATTTCCTCTGGGATATTCTGGATCACAATGAGCAGCTGGCGGATGTGACCATGAAGCGCGTGGAGCAGCTGACGCTCAGGGATATCATTCAAAACGGCAAGGTGATGCCGGTGTGTATTGATACCAATATGGAGCAGCTTCTGGGACAGGCGCAGGTGCAGAATTTTGTACCGGTGATAGACGACAGGAATGTGTTTATCGGAATTGTCACCAGAGGAGAGATCATCAAATATGTTGTAAAGAAGCAGTTGGATGCGGTACAGTATTAACTTATGAAGCTTGCTGATACATAAGAACAGGGGGTATAATATAATGAAAAAATTGGAAGAATATGTGCGGAGTATTCCTGATTTCCCGGAGAAGGGCATTATTTTTCGTGATGTGACGAGCGTTCTGCAGGATGCGGAGGGTCTGCATCTGGCTATCGACAGTATGCAGGAGCTGGTGAAGGATTTGGAGTATGACGTGGTTGCCGGGCCGGAGTCCAGGGGATTTATATTCGGGACGCCGATCGCCTATAATCAGAGAAAGCCTTTTGTATTGATCCGCAAGCAGGGCAAGCTTCCCTGTGAGACGGTGCAGAAGTCCTATGATCTGGAATATGGGAAGGCGGTCATCGAGATGCATAAGGACAGCATCCAGCCCGGTCAGAGAGTTTTGCTGGTAGACGATCTGATCGCCACCGGTGGCACCACGGAGGCCATGATCCAGTTGATCGAGTCTCTGGGCGGCGTGGTGGTAGGCGTGGTCGTTCTGATAGAGCTCGCAGGTCTGAAAGGGCGGGAGAGGATCCCGGGATATCGTCTGGAATCTGCAATCTGCTATCCCGGCAAATAATTTGCGGAGGCATTTTGGAACTAAAATTTTAGAAACATGGAGCAGCTATGACAGAAGAAAAAGGCGGAGTGATTTTTGAGGAGGAAAAGATAAGCGCGGCGGAAGAATTTGCGTCCCCTGATACCCTGTATCAGAGGCTTATTGCCCGTGTCCGAAAATATCACCCCAGCGACGATATCTCCATGATTTCCAAGGCATATAATGTAGCGGGGGAGGCTCACAGGGATCAGCTTCGAAAGTCCGGGGAGCCCTATATCATCCACCCCTTAAATGTGGCGATCATTCTGGCGGAGCTGGAGCTGGATAAGGAGACCATTGTGGCGGGACTGCTCCACGATGTGGTGGAGGACACCGTGATGACGGAGGAGGATTTGGAGCGGGAATTCGGTCATGACGTGGCTCTGTTGGTGGACGGCGTCACCAAGCTCGAAAAGATTCCGCTCTCCGCGGGAGGAGACCGGCCGGACGTCAAGCTGGAGATGCAGGCGGAGAATCTGCGCAAGATGTTTCTTGCCATGGCAAAGGACATCCGCGTCATCATGATCAAGCTGGCAGACCGTCTGCACAATATGCGGACCTTGAAATATCAGAAGCCGGAGAGTCAGCAGCGGATCGCAAGGGAGACGCTGGAGATTTATTGTCCCATCGCCCAGAGGCTGGGCATCAGCAAGATCAAGACGGAGCTGGACGATCTGTCCCTGAAATATCTGGAGCCGGAAGTCTATTATGATCTGGTGGATAAGATCGCGGTGCGAAAGAGTGTGCGCGAAAGCTATATTCAAGGCATCGTGGACGAGGTGAGCAAACATGTGGAAAATGCGGGTATCACAGCCAGGGTAGACGGGCGTGTGAAGCATTTTTTTAGTATATACAAAAAAATGAAGAACCAGAATAAGACGCTGGATCAGATTTATGATCTGTTTGCCGTGCGCATCATTGTGAGCACAGTGAAGGACTGCTATGCGGCTCTGGGCGTGATTCACGAAATGTATAAGCCCATTCCCGGGCGGTTCAAGGATTATATCGCCATGCCCAAGGCAAATATGTACCAATCCCTGCACACGACCCTGATCGGCAGCACGGGACAGCCCTTTGAGGTGCAGATCCGCACGTTTGAGATGCACAAGGCGGCGGAGTACGGTATTGCCGCTCACTGGAAATATAAGGAGGCCTCCGACGGCAAGAAGGTGGAAGGGCAGGAGGAGGAGAAGCTGGTCTGGCTGCGGCAGATTCTGGAATGGCAGCAGGACATGTCCGACAACAGGGAGTTTCTGAACCTCTTAAAGAACGACCTGGATTTGTTCTCGGACAGCGTTTACTGCTTTACGCCCAGCGGTGAGGTGAAAAATCTGCCTGCGGGCTCCACTACCATCGATTTTGCGTACAGCATTCATTCCGCCGTGGGCAATAAGATGGTGGGGGCGAGAGTGAACGGCAGGCTGGTGACCATTGATTATGAGATTCGCAACGGTGACAGGATCGAGATTATCACCTCCCAGAATTCCAAGGGCCCCAGCAGAGACTGGCTGAACGTGGTGAAGAGCACTCAGGCCAAGAATAAGATACATCAGTGGTTTAAGAGTGAGCTGAAGGAAGATAATATTATTAAGGGCAAGGAGCTTCTGAACGCTTACTGTAAGACAAAGGGCATCAATCTGCCGAATCTTTCCAAACAGGAATACATGGACGCCATCCTGCGCAAGTACGGCTTCCGCGATTGGGACAGTGTGCTGGCCGCCGTGGGGCATGGCGCTCTGAAGGAAGGGCAGATTATCAATAAAATGCAGGAGCTCTATGACAAGGAGCACAGAAAAGAACTCACCAATGAGGAGGTTCTGCAGAGCATTGCGGAGACGGCGGCTGTGAACATCAACCGTCCCGGGAAGATGAAGTCCAAGACCGGTATTGTGGTGAAGGGCATCGCGGATTTGTCCGTGCGTTTTTCCAAATGCTGTTCTCCCGTGCCGGGGGATGAGATTGTGGGCTTTGTCACCAGAGGACGGGGCATCTCCATTCACAGGACGGACTGTATCAATATCCTGAACCTTCCCGAGCTGGAGCGGGTCAGACTGCTGGACGCCGAATGGCAGGCACCGGAGCACGCCGTGGAGGATAAATATGAGGCGGAGATTCAGATTTTTGCCAGCGACAGAAACGGACTGCTGGCGGATATCGCCAAGGTCATGACAGAGAAAAACATTAACATTCTCTCCATGAATACCCGCACCAGCAAGCAGGGCACGGCGACCCTGCAGATGACCTTTGAGATCAGCGGTGTGGAGGAGCTGAATCGTCTCATCGACAGAATACGGGGCATCGAGAGCGTCATTGATATCGAGAGAACCTCGAGCTGACGCAGGAAATGACATGCGTGGCAGAAAGGAGAGGGTGCATGAGTGATTTGAAAATCGGACGCATGGTGCTTGGAGTGTGCAGTACCAACACCTATTTTTTATACAGAGAGGGCGCGGAGGAATGTATCGTAGTGGATCCGGCGGAGTATGGCAGACAGATTTTCGCCAATCTGCGGCAAAACGGGCTGCGCGTGGCGGGGATTCTTCTGACCCACGGTCACTTTGACCATATCTGGGGCGTGGAGGCTTTGCGGGCTGCGGCAAACGAGGTGGCGGAGCATCACGGTTATGACGCTGTGAAGGTCTTTGCCTGTGAGGCGGAGCGGGAGCTTCTGCAGAATGCCCATCAGAATGTGTCTGAGGACTTCGGCAGGGCATGTACGCTGGAGGCGGACGTCTATGTGCAGGACGGCGAGGAATTGGAGATAGCAGACATCCGTTTTCGGGTGATTGCCACGCCCGGTCACACGGCGGGGGGCTGTTGTTACTATTTTGAGGAGGCGGGCTTCTGCGTCTGCGGAGATACGATTTTTCAGGAGTCTGTGGGCAGAACGGATTTCCCTACAGGCAGCATGGGCACTCTGGTGCGCTCCATCCGTGAAAAGCTGTTTGTTCTGCCGGAGGAGACGAAGCTCTATCCGGGTCATGGGGACAGTACCACCGTTGGACATGAGAAAAAATACAATCCCTTCTGCGTGTGACGGATATGCGGAGAGGTAGAAACAGTCGGGTAAAATGATGCTGACAATCGAATTAAACAGGGCAAATTATGAATATGACGTGAATTCTCTGGTCAGAGCTTTTTATCCCGGCGAGACAGTGGCGGTTCTCACGCCGGAAAGTACGCCTCAGAGAAGGCAGCAGACTGCAAAGGAGCAGGAGAGACGGCGGAACGCGGGAGAGAGACTGTTGTCGGCGGAGGTGGAGCTTTCGGATGCGGGGGCTGTCCTGACGCTGGGAGATAAAAGGTATGAGTGGCAGTATCGCCCCGGGAAACCAGAGCGGGACGAGCTGGAATATAAGCACGAATGCAAACGGTTCCTCTACAGGAGCCTTTGTGATTGTACAGGAAAGACGCTGCCCTGGGGGAGTCTCACGGGCATACGTCCGACGAAGATTGCGTATGGTATGCTGGAGGAGGGAAAGGACAGGCAGGAGATTCTGGATGTCTTTGAAAAGCACTATCAGGTGAGCCATGAGAAGGCGCTGCTGGGATTTGAGATTGCGGAGAGGGAGCGGGAGATTTTAAAGGATGTGCATTATGAGCAGGGCTACAGCCTCTACATAGGGATTCCGTTCTGTCCCACCACCTGTCTGTACTGCTCCTTTACCTCCTATCCCATAGGACGATATCGGCAGAGGACCGACGCCTATATCGACTGTCTGATCCGGGAGATGGAGTATGTGTCGAAGCGTCTGGCGGACAGGGTGCTGGACAGCGTCTATATCGGAGGAGGCACCCCCACCACGCTGGAGCCGGAGCAGCTGGACAGACTGCTTGCCGCGCTGCGGCTGTACTTTGATATGGATGCGGTGAAGGAGTTTACGGTGGAGGCGGGTCGGGCGGACAGCATTACAAAAGAAAAGCTGGCGGTTCTCGCCCGGCACAGGGTGGGACGGATTTCTGTGAACCCTCAGACCATGAAGCAGGAGACACTGGATATCATCGGCAGGAAGGCCTCTGTGGAACAGGTGCTCACCGCCTATGGGCTTGCAAGGGATGCAGGCTTCACCAATATCAATATGGATTTGATCCTGGGACTGCCTGGAGAGACGGAGGCGGATGTGCAGCGCACCATCGACCGGATAACAGAGCTTGCACCGGACAGCCTGACGGTTCACTCCCTTGCCATAAAGCGGGCTTCCCGGCTGGGTGACTGGATTCGGGAAAACGGAATCCAGGCTCTGCGCAACACAGACCAGACCATGGCTATCGCCGCAAAGGGCGCAAAGGAACTTGGCATGGAGCCCTATTATCTCTATCGGCAGAAGAACATGTCGGGGAATTTTGAGAATGTTGGCTATGCAAAGCCCGGAAAGTACGGACTCTATAATATTCTGATCATGGAGGAAAAACAGACCATCGTGGCGTTAGGAGCTGGCTCGATTACGAAAAGGGTATATCCCGACGGGCGGATTGAGCGGTGCGACAATGTGAAGGATGTGGCTCTCTATATAGAAAAAATTGAGGAAATGATTGAGAGAAAGCGCATATTACTGAATGATTGACAATTTGAAATTCAGGCTATAGTTATTGAGTATGGCATGAAGTTCTAGTGCAACAAAGGTACCAAAAGTCCAACAGAAAGAAAGCAAAATAAAATAGGTTTGGATTATAGAGGCGTCGATATACGATAATAGCAATTATGAAACACAAATGTTATATTTGTGTCAAATTCTGCATAATGAGGTCGTTTTCTGCCGACATAATTGGCTAACACGTTAAAACAAATTAAAATATCAAGGGAATAAATAAAGGTTTTAACAGGGTGCGTCAAGCTGCCGAGTAAACCACATATAGAATATTTATAACAATATTATATTAAGTCCGTAGGAAGGGATATCAAACCAATGATGAAAATTGCTATATGCGATGATGAAAATTTTTTTACAGAAAAACTAAGAGAATTGATTTCCAGTTATATGATGGAAAAAGGGCTTATTTTTGAAATAGATACATATAGCTCTGGAGCGGCATTGGTAGAGCTGGGGGTAGAAATAGTACAGTATCGGATAGTATTCTTGGATATAAATATGGCACAAGTTGATGGTATCATGGCGGCTGAGAAGATCAGAGAAGTAAGCAGGGAAGTATTTATAGTATTTGTGACTGCATATGTGGATTATTCTCTGGAAGGATACCGCTTAGATGTTGTCAGGTATTTGTTAAAGAGCAATGCCAATTTTCAGAGTAAAGTTCATGAATGTATGGATGCCATTATGGATAAAATGAATTATTCGGTGAAAAAAAAAGAATTTGATTTTAAAGAAGGCAAAAAAGAAGTATCACTGGAGAGATTATTGTACATTGAGAGTAACCTGCATAAACTTGAGTTTCATGTTATGGAGGATGCTATGAAAGTTTATACTATGTATGAAACTTTAAATGTATTAGAAGATATACTAGCGGGGATCGATTTTATAAGAATACACCAGAGTTATCTTGTAAATATAAAACATATAAAGAATGTTGTCCGGTATAAAGTGATATTGACAAACGGAATTGAATTATCTATACCAAAAGTAAGATATACAGAGGTCAAGAAAAAGTTTATAGCGTGGCAGGGAGAAATATAGATGTTTGATTTATTGCAGAATCTTTTATTGATATTTATTGAAATAATGTGTTGTAAGATTTTTTTTGAAACTTTTGGGGAATTGCGTTATAAAGGTTGGATTAATATCATACAGTTTATACTATTGTTTGGCAGTATATGGTTGCTTGCATATAATCTTTCGGAATATTTTGCAATAAGACAGATTGCTAATATTTTGGTGCTTTTTATATTTATGATTTGGCATGTTAAAGTTAGTCCAAAGAAATCATTTATATTAGTTGCGCTATTTGATGCATTGTTGTTGACAATGGATTATGTGTTGTTTTTGTTTATTGGAAGGTTATTTTTGGGCTACGAGATGTCAGGGCAGCAGTTTGAAATCAGTGAGATTTTAGCATATCTGTTAGGAAAAGCAATAGTGTTTTTCCTTATTCTTATTATAAGAAAAAAATTTGGTCAAAAGTCAATGAAAATGATGTTGAATATAGAATGGTTAAGATTTTTGTTTTTCCCTGTTTTTACCATAGTAGCTGTTTCTGCAATGTGGTCTTCTTTTGAATATGTGCAGACGGCAGAACGGGCAAGTTTATTGGTCGTTATTGCATTTGGAATGGTGGGAATGAATATTGTTGTATTCTATTTAATCAACGATATTGTGGAAAAAGAAATGGAGATATATGAAAACAAGGTTTTTCGAATTCAGGCGGAAAAACAATTAGAAATGTATAAGTCTATCTCTGAGACCTTTGATAATCAAAAAAGGAGGACACACGAATATAAAAATCAGATTGCATGCATTGAAGCGTTGCTGGACAAAAAGCACTATACCAAATTAGAGGAATATGTAAAAAAAATCCAGGATTCTTTGAATAGTGAACCAGATGTCATTAACACCAATAATGTAATAGTAAATGCCATACTCAATGCAAAATATCAGGAGGCTGACTCAAGGGGAATGGTTTTTGTATTCAGGGTAAATGATCTTTCCGGACTGAGAGTAAATGATGAGGATGTAGTTACTATTCTTTTCAATCTTTTGAACAATGCTATTGAAGCGTGCGAGACATGTGTGGATAAAAAGGTAATTAAGTTCAAGTTCATTAAAGATGAAGAGATAATAATTATTTCGGTTAAAAATACATTTAATTATGATATTGTTTATGAGAATGGAAAGATAAAATCTACAAAAACATCAAGTGTGGATGAACATGGTGTAGGAATTAAAAATATTATAAAAATCATTGAAAAATATAATGGTTCATATATCATTCAAGATAAGGATAATGAATTTTTCTTTTCAATTGTTATCCCAGCATGATAGTAATTGAGCCAAATGGTGTAACATGATATATTTGCGGAATGTAATTCGATGCGCCTGCCTTAAGAGCAAAGATGAATACAAATAGAATAAATTATAGCAGTAAAAGTAACGATATAAATTCAGGAGGAGCAGAGATGTTCTTCCTTTTTATGTAAGAACAGAACAGCTGGCGAGGAAAGGATACTACTGCAATTTGAGCGCACGATGCCAGAAGGCACAGGATCGTGCCGAAGGAAAAAACTTTGATGAGCGGCATAGCAATATAATTGAAAGGTCTTTTTGTACCATTTTCTGCAAAAATTAGATGCATTCTGCAAGAGGGCTTGTTGTTACAAATTAAGTTTACTAATATTCATTTATATTGATGAAAGGGAGGGGATTATATGATTACAGACAGATAAAATGTAATACAATTACAAATTTGAACATGTTTGTGAGATGGAGGAAAACGAAATGGATAAGAAAAAAAAGATTATAACATTAATTGTTGCAATGGCAATGTTTTGCATGATGTCAATGTCCGCTTTGGCAGATGTTGATGTGGTTGTTTCCTTGCCTAAAGATCAGGTTTGGACTTCTGGTTACTCTGTTTCAAGAAAAGCGGAAGATTCTTCAGTATATGCTTGCTGCCAATCCGTGTATCCGACAAACGGCGCAATTGATACCTATAAAAGGATTCAGGCGCGGGTCGTAAATTCTTCAGGAACATTGATAATGACAACTAATAAAGTGGTTTTGGAGGAAGGTGGTGGATATCAGTTGCTTGACATTAAAGATATATATTCACACCTCGAAACAGTATATATCCAGTTTAGAGGAAATTCAAATGCAGCAGCTGAGGCAGTTGTGGCTTATTTTTCGCTATAATTGCAAGATATAGTGTTTGAAGATATATTTATAGCAAATGGTAAGCAATCATATAACATGGTATTGTTGACATTGCTTGCCATTTACTATATATTGTTCATATATTATATTCATGGGGAGAGTTATATGATATTTAAAGCTACAATTTCGCAAACTGCTTTATTATTGCGAAAAAAAGAGTCCATTTGTGTGTTTTACGTTCTGTTTATTATGGTTTTGCTGAATTTTATTGGTAATGTTTTGTATTTTCAGGGCATGGATGTTGTAGAAATGTATCAACCAATGAAATTGCTTTTGCTAAGTTATAATCGTATAAATTTAAATGCAACAAATACATCATTATTAACTCAACTGTATCCTCTTTTAGTGGTATGCCCGGCAGGGTTTTCACTGGCAAGGGAATACCAACGGGGCACGCGGGTATTTTTGATTTCCAGATTGGGAAATTTTGCATACCATGTAAGTAAATATTTGTCTGTATTTTTGACAACCATGATTATTTTTACTGTGCCATTTTTGATGGAGATTTTCTTGAATTATGTGTCATTTCCGCAATCTGCCACTGGCGATCTTTGGAATTTGTCAATTTATGACAGCTCATATAGAAATGGTGTTAATCAATACTTTATGAAAGGCCTTTATCTGTACTCTCCGTACTTATATGCTATCATTGGTACACTTTTTTGGGGAGCTGTCTCAGGTTTGCTGGGTGTTTTTACTGCGGCAATATCTTCTGTCATAAAAGTGAAATATAATGTCTTTCTCTTTTTGCCCGTTTGTGCTGTTTTAAATCTCTCAACGATATTGGCAAGCCGTTTTCCGAAAGAAACGTCTAGCATCAAGTGGTATGATTATGTTTTGTTATTCAATGATGAATCTAAAAGTCTCATTTTTCTATTTACAAGCATAGCCGTGTTTGTTTTATTTTCCATAGCTGCTGCCCATGTCAGTGGAAGAAAGGATTGTCTGTAATGAAGTATAGGTATCAATGGTTATTAGTGATTGCATTAATGGGTGGCGTGTATCTTTCTGTGATGTATATTAATCCCTATGGTGGCAAAATCGTGCTTTCGGAGGCGGTCTTACAGCTGAGCGGTTCACGAGGGAGTTTTGTGTTGGGATTTTCCTCTTCGGAGTTGGCGTCTTTTGCAATGCGCCTGTTTCCGGCATTTATTTTTGAAGCGTATGCGGGGATTATGTTATATCGGCATTTTTGTACGGCAAGCATTTATGTTTTTTCACGTTATCCGCATCGTGTAAAATGGTACATGGGAGAGGCTTTTCATTTGAGCGGGGCGGTATGCGGTTTTCATCTGATTTTACTGGTTACCGCAATATTTACCGCGGCAATACGCTGCGAACTGGAGATAGACCGTGCAGGCATTGCATTAATGGGATACCATTTTTTAATTTATTCCGCATGGGCATATATCATGGCATTACTTGTTAATTTGCTTGCCATCTATTGGGGGAGCAGTGCCGCATATGCCTCAGTGGTTTCCGGGCAGTTGGTTTGCATTGTGTTGTTAAGTCTTATGGATCTTCTCGTAAGATATTATGATGGCGGACTATTTTATGAGAATCTTTTGGTTTGGAATCCGATTGCCCATTTGGTATTAGGATGGCATGACAACAGTATGGAGATTGTCGAACCAAATCTCATGTCTTCCTATATGCAGCTGGGACTGAATGCTTCTCTGTTCCTATTGCTGTTAATTGGAGTTGTTATTACGTTTGTGGGGGCTTTTATCATTAAAAAACATGATTTATTAGTTTCAGATTTGGAAATGGAGGCAGCATAATTGGAATTGGTCGTTAAGCATATCAATAAATCAATACGGAGGAAAGCGATACTTTCCGATGTCAGTCTTTCCCTGAAAAGCGGAAATATATATGGATTTGTAGGCAGAAACGGTTCTGGGAAAACAATGCTTTTTCGCGCCTTGTCGGGATTGATGAGAATAGATTCGGGCAGCATTGTATGGGGAGGAAAGACCCTGCATAAAGACTTTTCCGTATTGCCGGGTCTGGGAATTATTCTGGAAAATGCGAGTTTATACCCTAACCTTACAGGGGTTCAAAATCTTACATATCTTGCAAACCTGACAAAGAAAATCAGAAAAGATGATATCGTCAATGCACTCATTCGTGTCGGCTTGGATCCTTATGATAAAAGATTATACGGAAAATATTCGCTTGGGATGAAACAGCGTCTCGCAATCGCCCAGGCGATTATGGAAAAACCTGATGTGATAATGTTGGATGAGCCGACGAATGCCCTTGATGAAACGGGAATGGAAGAAATCCGAAAACTCATTTTGGAGGAAAAAGCAAGAGGGGCATTAATCTTGGTGGCAAGTCATAATAGAGAAGATATTCAGGTTTTGGCGGATGAATTATACAGGGTTGAAAATGGCTCGGTAATAAAGCAGGGGGCGGATTGATGAGACAGAGAGCATTATGTTTTTTAACCGTATGTATATATATAGCGGCAATGACGTTTGGCATCGTGAAAAAGCAGACTTATACAGATCTGGCAAAACAGGAAAATTATCTGTCGCAGATACTGGTTGGCGAACTGACAGAAAATAGTGCAGAAAAACAATGTGCTATTATGTATCAGAAATTGCCGGACGCGGCCATTATTTTAAGAGTGAAGGTCACGGGAGAAATAGAGCATTTGTTTCAGGTGGACAGGCAGAAGGTAGTAATTCAAGAGGTATATGCGGGCGCTGGATTGAAACAGGGAGATGAAGTATATATTTCTTCCAGACATTGGCAGTTAGCTTTGGATGGAAATCCGAATTCGCTTGAAAGAGGATTTGTGAACATTATGGAAGTCGGATCTGAATATCTGGTGTTTGCGGAAGATATCATGGAAGACTGGGAGGCGGGCATTCCGGCAGTGAAAGTGTATGATGACTTTTTGGTTGCACCTGTGTTTTGCTATGAGGAACATCAGAATGTGATAATGCCCGTATCAGGCGATTCAACAGCTGTTTCTTATAAAGATGTGATGAATAATGAGTTTTTTGTTACGTCGGAAAAAGCATTGCAGACAATGAACACATTGAAAAATCAAATGCTATCTTTATACCCGGGAAATGAATCTGATTGATAATATACTCATATTTTTACTTGACATTTTCGTATGACAAAAATATAATGGTCACAGGGAGGGATGCGCGATGGCGAAAGCGGGAAGACCAAAGGCTGATATTACCAAGGAAAAAGTAGTCAGTGTGAGGATGAAGCCGGAGGACTATGAGAAATTGAAAGAATATGCGGATTCTTCTGAAATGACTGTTACTGAAGTGGTACAAAAAGGTGTTTCGATTATTTTGGATCAGGAAAAAAAGGAGGATGTCTAATGGAAAAAGCAAAGGTATATTTCACAAGAGAAATCACCCCGGAGGCAGTCATCCGTCTTTATGACATGCTGCAGGTGCAGCTGCCCGGCAAGGTGGCGGTGAAGGTTCATTCCGGCGAGGTGGGAAATCAGAATTTTATCCGTCCCCCCTTTTGGAAACCTGTGATTGACAAGGTGAACGGCACGATTGTGGAGTGCAATACCGCCTATGAGGGAAAGCGCGATACCACCGAGGCGCACTGGGAGACCATGAAGCTTCACGGCTGGACCGATATCGCGAAGGTGGATATCATGGATGAGGAGGGAGAGATGGAGCTTCCCGTGGCGGGCGGCAGACAGCTTGCCGTCAACTATGTGGGCGGTCATCTGAAAAATTATGACTCCATGCTGATCCTCTCTCATTTTAAGGGACATCCCATGGGCGGCTTCGGCGGAGCCCTGAAGAATATTTCCATTGGGATTGCATCCTCCCACGGCAAGGCTTATATTCACGGTGCCGGAAATGTGGAAAAGATCTGGTCGTCGGAGCAGAATGATTTTCTGGAGGCCATGGCGGATGCGGCGCAGTCTGTGGTGAAGCATTTTGACGGGAAAATGGCATTTGTGAACGTCATGTGCAACATGTCCGTGGACTGTGACTGTTGTGCGGTGGCGGAGGATCCCAAGATAGAGGATATCGGCATTCTGGCAAGTCTGGATCCGATCGCCCTGGATCAGGCATGTGTGGATTTGGTGTATGCGTCCGGGGATCCCGGGAAGGCGCATCTGATCGAGCGCATGGAATCAAGAAACGGCATTCATATCATAGAGGTTGCGGAGACGCTGGGATTTGGCAGCAGACAGTATGAGCTGGTGGAGGTGTGACACAAAGGATGGCATTGAGTAAAAAGCCCACTACGGGCATGAAGGATATTTTGCCCCGGGAGATGGAGATCCGCGACTATGTCATGGGCGTTATCAGAGATACCTATGGCAGCTTCGGATTCACTCCCATCGAGACTCCCTGTGTGGAGCATATCGCCAATCTGACAAATAAGCAGGGCGGCGACAATGAGAAGCTGATTTTTAAGATATTAAAGCGCGGCGAGAAGCTGAATGTGGAGATTGCCGCTACTGAGGAGGATGTGGTGGACTCCGGTCTGCGCTATGACCTGACGGTGCCGCTGGTGCGCTTTTATTCCAATAATGCGGCGGCGCTCCCGACGCCCTTCAAGGCGCTGCAGATGGGCAATGTGTGGCGGGCGGACAGACCTCAGAGGGGGCGTTACCGCCAGTTTATGCAATGTGATATTGATATTCTGGGCGAGCCCTCCAATCTGGCGGAGATTGAGCTGATCCTGGCCACCACCACCACATTGACGAAGCTGGGCTTCCGGAATTTCCAGATACGCATCAATGACAGGCAGATCCTGAAGGCCATGGCAGCCTATGCGGGTTTTTCGGAGGATGAGTATGACAGTGTGTTCATCACACTGGACAAGATGGACAAGATCGGCATGGATGGTGTGAAGGCTGAGCTTATGCAGAATGGCTTCGCGGAGGCTCAATGCGATAAATATCTGGAGCTGTTTGCGGCAGTGGAGGGAGCAAAGGACGGCGTCGCATGTCTGGCGGAGAGACTGGGAGACTGTCTGGATGGCGCGCTGACAGCTTCCTTTCAGGAAATCCTTTCCAGTGTTCAGGCTACGAAGTCGGATTCCTTTGAACTGGTGTTTGACCCCACGCTGGTGCGCGGCATGAGTTATTACACCGGCACAATCTTCGAGATTGCGATGCCGGAGTTTGGCGGAAGCTGCGGCGGTGGCGGCAGATATGATAAAATGGTGGGAAAATTTACCGGCAATGAGGTTCCCGCCTGTGGATTTTCCATCGGCTTTGAGAGGATTGTGCTGCTTTTGACGGAGAGCGGTTTTCAGGTGCCTACCCGCCCCAGACAGGTGGCTTATCTGGTGGAGAAGGGCGTGGCGGGCGAGCGGCTGTGCGAGGTCATCGCCAGGGCACAGGAGGCCAGAGAGGACGGCACGAGGGTGCTGGTGGTTCGCATGAACAAGAACAAAAAATTCCAGAAGGAACAGCTCATGCAGGAAGGGTATGAGGATTTTGTGGAGTTCTATAAAGATCCTTTAAAAAATTAGAAAATACAGAATCGAGGTTTGGAAGAATGGCTGAGTCAATGAAGGGTTTAAAGCGCACGCATCGCTGCGGGGAGCTGAGCGCCGCCAATGTGGGCGAGACGGTCACTGTCATGGGATGGGTGCAGAAGCAGAGGAATAAGGGTGGTATTATTTTCGTGGATCTGCGCGACCGTGCGGGTATTCTGCAGGTGATTTTTGAGGAGAGCGACTGCGGCGCGGAGAATTTTGCGAAGGCGGAGAAGCTGCGCAGTGAGTTTGTGGTGGCTGTGACCGGAGAGGTGACGAAGCGTGAGGGCGCAGCCAATGAGAATCTGGCAACTGGTGAGATTGAGGTGCGCGCCACAGGGCTGCGTGTTCTCTCCGAGGCGGAGACGCCGCCTTTTCCCATTGAGGCGGATTCCAAGACCAAGGAGGAGCTGCGCTTAAAGTATCGGTACTTAGATTTGCGCAGACCGGATCTGCAGCGGAATCTGATCCTGAGAAGTAAGATTGCTGTCGCCATTCGCAGTTTCCTGAGCGAAGAGGGCTTTCTGGAGATTGAGACGCCTATTTTAAACCGTTCCACCCCGGAGGGGGCGAGAGACTATCTGGTGCCCAGCCGTGTGCATCCGGGCTGCTTTTACGCGCTGCCGCAGTCCCCGCAGATTTTCAAGCAGCTTTTGATGTGTTCCGGCTATGACAGGTATTTTCAGATAGCAAAATGCTTCCGGGACGAGGATTTGCGCGCGGATCGTCAGCCGGAGTTCACGCAGGTGGATTTGGAGATGTCCTTTGTGGATGTGGACGACGTCATTGATGTGACGGAGCGCATGGTGGCGGCAGTGTGCAGGGAATCCATCGGTCTGGAGGTGCCGCTTCCCTTAAAACGTATGACCTGGCAGGACGCCATGGATCGCTTTGGCTCCGACAAGCCCGATACCCGTTTTGGCATGGAGCTGACAGATGTGTCAGAACTTGTAAAGGGCTGCGGCTTCGGAGTGTTTACGAGCGCTCTGGAGGCAGGCGGGAGTGTGCGCGGCATCAACGCCAGGGGACAGGCGGAGATGCCCAGAAAGAAGATTGATGCGCTGGTTGAGTTTGCCAGGGGTTACGGGGCGAAGGGACTGGCATATCTGTCCGTGATGCCCGACGGTACCTACAAGTCTTCCTTTGCAAAGTTTATGACCGAGGAGGAGTTGAAGGCTCTGACGGCGGCCATGGGCGGAGAGCCGGGAGATTTGCTGCTTTTTGCGGCGGACAGATTAAAGATCGTATATGCCGTGCTGGGAGCTCTGAGAGTAGAGCTTGCCCGTCAGCTGGATTTGATAGACAGAGAGCGCTTTGATTTCCTGTGGGTGACGGAGTTCCCTCAGTTTGAGTGGAGCGACGAGGAGGAACGCTATGTGGCGATGCATCATCCCTTTACCATGCCCATGGAGGAGGATTTGTCCAGATTAAATACAGAGCCCGGCAGCGTGCGCGCGAAGGCTTATGATATTGTATTAAACGGCGTGGAGCTGGGCGGCGGCAGCGTGAGGATTTTCCAGAGTGATGTGCAGGAGCGGATGTTTGAGGCGCTGGGCTTTACGAAAGAGGAGGCTCACAGTCAGTTTGGCTTTTTGTTGGATGCGTTCAAATACGGAGTGCCCCCTCATGCCGGACTGGCTATCGGGCTGGATCGTCTGGTGATGCTGCTTGTCCGGGCGGAGAGCATTCGTGAGGTTATCGCCTTCCCCAAGGTGAAGGACGCTTCCTGTCTCATGTCAGAGGCTCCCGGGAGAGTTGCTCCGGAGCAGCTTAAAGAGCTGGCGCTGGAAATTGCCGCCGATGCGGAGACGGCTGACGCTCCCGCTGTGGAATAAACAGCGGGATGAAGTGGTATTTACTTTCGATTGAGGAATTAAATAGCGGTGCGGAGGCGGAGAAGCTCTGTGAGCGGGCGATGGGATATCTGGATGCGCATCGGCTGGAGAAGGTGCGGCGGCTGCGGGCGGGAAACGCAAGGAATCTCTCAATAGGAGCGGGGCTTTTGCTCCAATTGGCGGTTGGCGGGGACGGCGGTGAAGCCCTTTCCTGTCTGACTGTGACGGAGGCGCTTGGCAGACTGGATGAGAGAGGGCGGCCGATTGAGATTGCCTATCGATATGGAGCGGGTGGAAAGCCGGATTTTGCGGATCATGCGCTCCATTTTAATTTGTCCCACTCGGGGCAGTATGTCTGTTGTGCGCTGGACAGGGAGGAAGTCGGCATAGATATCCAGCAGATGAGGGCTTTAAAGAGCAGGGAGCTGGTGGAGCGGCGCTTTTCCGAGGGGGAGCGCACTTTGCTGGCTGGCTGTGCGAATGCGGCGCAGCGGGAGGAGCTTTTCTACCGCATTTGGGTCAGAAAGGAATCCTATGCCAAGCTCACCGGGGAGGGCATCGCGGCGGTGGCCGCGCTGGACACGGGAGAACTGAAACGGCGCGTGTGCTGGCAGGAATACGCTTTTGAGGGATATTGTATGGCGGTCTGCCAATATCGTCTGTCGGCCTGCCAATATTGTCCGCCGGAGGGAGAGGAATAAGTGGTATGTCTGGAATGAAGAAATTATTGGTTTATCTGAAGGATTACAGAAAGGAGTCGGTGCTTGCGCCCCTATTTAAACTGTTGGAGGCTTTTTTTGAGTTGCTGGTGCCTTTGGTGATGGCGGCCATTATCGACAGGGGAATCGAAAACGGTGACGGCGGCTATATCGTGAAGCTGGGAATCTGTCTGATCGTTCTGGCGGTGGTGGGACTGACCGCCTCCATCACGGCACAGTTTTTTGCAGCCAAGGCGGCGGTTGGATTCTCAGCAAAGCTGCGGGAGGCGCTTTTTTCCTATATACAGGATTTGGAATTTTCCAATATCGACAAGGTGGGAACCGCCACCATGATCACCCGTATGACCAGCGATATCAATCAGGTACAGAACGGGGTCAACATGGTGCTGCGGTTGTTTTTGCGCTCGCCGATCATTGTATTCGGCGCCATGATCATGGCCTTTTTTATTGATGTGAAGAGCGCGCTGGTGTTTGTGGTGGCCATTCCGCTGCTGGCGGTGGTGGTTGTGGGTATCACGTTCTTTACGATTCCACTGTATAAAAAGGTGCAGACCGCGCTGGACAAGGTGCTCTCCACAACAAGGGAGAACCTCACCGGCGTGCGTGTCATCAGAGCTTTCCACAGGGAGGCGCAGGAGGAGGCGCAGTTTCATCAGGAGAATACCACGCTCCTGCAGCTGCAGCAGTATGTGGGGAGAATCAGCGCCTGCATGAATCCGGTGACTTATGTGATCGTCAATGCGGCGGTCATCATCTTGATTTATACCGGCGCGGTGCAGGTGAATGTCGGGAATCTCACCCGGGGCGAGGTAGTGGCTATCATCAATTACATGTCTCAGATTCTGGTGGAGCTGGTGAAGCTTGCCAATCTGATCATTACGATTACCAAGGCGCTTGCCTGTGCTGACCGCGTGGCGTCTGTGTTTGAGATCCAGCCGCGGGATGCGGAGAGCATTGCGGCAAAGCACCAGAGAGAGTCTGCGGAATCCGGCGGCGGGGGAGCCCTGGAGGCGGAGGATTCCGGCGAACCGGCGCCTTATCTGGACTTTGAGCATGTTTGTCTTACTTATGAGGGAGCGGGCGCGGAGGCCTTGCGGGAAATGCATTTTTCAATCAATAGGGGGGAGACCGTGGGCATCATCGGCGGTACGGGCTCCGGCAAGTCCTCGCTGGTGAATCTGATTCCTGGATTTTATTTTGCCACCCGGGGCAGTGTCCGGCTGGAGGGCAGGGATTTGCGGGAGATACCGGCAAAGGAGCTGCGCTCCCGCATCGGTATGGTGCCTCAGAAGGCGGTGCTCTTCAAGGGAACCATACGGAGCAATCTGTTGTGGGGCAGACCGGATGCCACGGACGAGGAATTGTGGCAGACTCTGGATATGGCACAGGCCAGAGAGGTTGTGGAGGGCAAGGAGGGCGGACTGGACGCCGGGATTGCCCAGAACGGACGGAATCTTTCAGGAGGGCAGAGGCAGCGTCTGACCATTGCCAGAGCATTGGTCAGAAAGCCCGAGATTTTGATTCTGGACGACAGCGCATCTGCGCTGGATTATGCCACCGATGCCAGACTGCGGAGCGCGTTGCAGAAGTTGGAGGGGGAGCTGACCACCTTTATCGTGTCTCAGAGGGCGTCATCTATCCGCCATGCGGATAAAATCATCGTGCTGGACGACGGCGAGATGGCCGGCATGGGAACCCACGAGGAGCTTTTGGAGAACTGTACGGTTTATCAGGAGATTTATTATTCTCAATATCCAGAGGAGAGGAGGCAGGCGTGAGATGGGAGAGTCGGTAAAAAATAATAGCGGATATAAGCCCGGACAGATGCAGACTATCCGAAAGGTGCTGCGCTATATCAGGCGTTACCGGTTTATGGTGGCGCTTTCCCTGCTGCTGGCCGTGGTGGTGGTCGTGCTGACGCTCTATGTGCCTATCCTCACCGGGGATGCGGTGGATCTGCTGTTGGGCAGAGGCCTGGTGGACATGGAGGCTATTTTTGGTATCATGCTTAAGATTGGCATCGCGGTGCTCGTCACGGCGGCCGCCCAGTGGGTGATGAATACCTGCAACAACTATATCACCTACCATGTCATCCGGGATATCAGAGAGGACGCCTTCTGCAAGCTGGAGAGCCTTCCCCTGCAATATCTGGACAGCCATGCGCATGGGGATGTGGTGAGCCGGGTCATCGCGGATGTGGATACCTTTGCGGACGGTCTGCTCATGGGCTTTACCCAGCTTTTTACGGGTGTGCTGACTATTTTTGGCACATTGCTGTTTATGTTAGTGACAAATATCCCGATTACGCTGGTGGTGGTGTGTATCACGCCGGTTTCTTTCCTGGTTGCGCGGTTTGTGGCCACCAGAACCTATACGATGTTTCAGGAGCAGTCCGAGGTCAGAGGCGAGCAGACCTCGCTGATCGAGGAGATGGTGGGGAATCTGAAGGTGGTAAAGACCTTCTCGCGGGAGGAGGCTGTGAAGGAGCAGTTTGGAGAGATTAACGTCAGACTGCAGAAGAGCTCGCTGCGGGCGATTTTCTTTTCCTCCATCACCAATCCGGCGACCCGTTTTGTCAACAGTCTGGTGTATGCGGGGGTGGGAGTGTTTGGAGCGCTGACCGCTATCAGGGGCGGTATCAGCGTGGGGCAGCTGTCCTGCTTTTTGAGCTATGCCAATCAGTACACCAAGCCCTTCAATGAGATTTCCGGCGTGATCACGGAGCTGCAGAACGCCATTGCCTGTGCCGCGCGTATTTTTGAGCTCATCGAGGAGGAGCCTCAGACGCCGGAGGCGGAGAACGCCAGGGCGCTTTGCGATGCAAGGGGGCAGGTGGAGCTTGAAAATGTATATTTTCAATATGTGCCCGACCGGCCTTTGATTCAGAATTTTAATCTGAAGGTGGCGCCCGGACGGAGGGTGGCTATCGTGGGTCCCACGGGCTGCGGCAAGACTACGATCATCAATCTGCTCATGCGTTTTTATGATGTAAATGACGGCTGTATCAGGGTGGACGGGTGCGATATCCGCGACTACACAAGAGGCAGTCTGCGCACCAGCTATGGCATGGTGCTGCAGGAGACCTGGCTGCGGGCGGGTACGATCCGGGACAATATCTGTATGGGAAAGCCCGATGCCACGGAGGAGGAAGTGGTGGCTGCGGCGAGGGCGGCACATGCCCACAGCTTTATCAAAAGACTGCCAAGGGGCTATGACACAGTCATAACGGAGGACGGGGGAAGCCTGTCTCAGGGGCAGAAGCAGCTCCTTTGTATCGCCAGAGTGATGCTCTGTCTGCCGCCCATGCTGATTCTGGACGAGGCTACCTCATCCATCGACACCAGAACGGAATTAAAGATTCAGAATGCATTTGCCAAAATGATGGAGGGGCGTACCAGTTTTATCGTGGCGCACAGACTCTCCACCATCAAGGAGGCTGATATCATCCTGGTGATGCGGGACGGCAATATTGTGGAGCAGGGCAGTCATGAGATGCTGCTGGAGCAGGGGGGATTTTATGCGCAGCTCTATAATAGTCAGTTTGCGGGATGAATCACGGGGAGGCAGGTGACGGTTTGGTCTGAGACATTGCGATGGTTATTTTCGGCGGAGTCGGAGGAAGGAGACCGGGATGGTTTGGCAGGCGCGCTGCGGTTGGGAGTTTTCTAATAGTGCGGTGATAGTGTTCGGCAATTTGCGGGTCGGCTCTCAGGTGCATCCATGCACCGTAGAGCCTAAAATGCGCATCCATGCGCATTTTACCCTGGGCGCCGACGCGCACTATAAGAAAACGCGCCAACCTTCGCTAAAGTCTGCCAAACCATCTCGGTCTCCTTCCTCCTCGGTACCTGCTGAATATGGTTCTCGCGATGTCTCAGGTTGAAGTGTACGTTTTTGAACTAATGTTTGAACTAATGTTTAGTTTAGGGGTTAATTATTTATGGATGTAATCCGATAATAGATTTAGAGGCAGGTTATTTTGATGCCGGGACAAGGAGGATGAGGCATGAGGATAGATCAGAATATTACGGTTTATGCGGGAGCACAGCCTGTAAGTGCGGGCAGTACGGATGGAGCCGGGGATGCTGCCAGGGGTGCGGAAAACCGTAAGACGGTATTTGCGGGGGACTTTATTCAGACGCAGAATCAGACCTTGCAGGATCGGATTGCACAGAGGAAGGAACAGGCTCAGAAAGAGGCCATGAAGGTTGTGGGCGATGTGGTTGCGGGAGAGCGTCAGATTGATGAGGATATGGAGACCCGGCGCAGCCATGTGCAGGAGCTGAAACAGGAAAAGCGTCAGCTTATGGAGGAGAAGGGCGATCTGGACGCTTGTAAGGAGGAGCTGGCCAGAGCTTTTGAGAACGGCGAGCTCAGTCAGGAGGATTATGAGCAGGAGCTCTCCGGCATTCGTGATGCGGAAGATGCCTGGAATGAGCGCTTTGCCGAGAATGATAAGATGACGATGCAGGAGAATGCCATTATCCGCGGCACGAGGCTGGAGCGTCTGAAGAAAGACCCCATGGTGAAGGCGCAAAAGGAAGCGGAGGATATTCTTCAGGCAGCCCGGGATGAGATTGTGGGCATGGCTGTGGAGGCCGGCAGAGATCATATCGACGAGGAAGCTGCCAAGAGACAGGAGCAGGCCGAGGAGATTAAAGAGGAACGGGAAGAGAAAGAGGAGCTTATCGAGGAGCAGAAGGAGAAACGCGAGAAGGAAGAGGAGGAGCTTCTGGAGAAGCTGCCGCTTCAGGAGATGCTCACATTGGATAAGCTGCAGTCGGATGTTTCGCAGGAGGTACAGGATATCATCAACAAGATGAAGCTGGTGGCTGAGGACATCAAGGGCGCGGCAGTGGATCAGAGCGTATAGGGGAGCTTATATAGGGAACCTTTTTGAAACCTTCCACATATTCTGATAGAAACGAATGTGTAATATCTATCAGGGTATGCGGGAGGTTTTTTATGGCATTGGTAGTGCTTGACGCGGGACATGGGGGAGCGAATCCCGGCGCGGTATATAACGGAAGACAGGAAAAGGATGACGCGCTGTCGCTGACGATGGCAGTGGGCAGGATTTTGGAGGCAAACGGCGTGGATGTATATTATACCCGCACCACGGATGTGTATGAATCGCCTTATCAGAAGGCGCTGGAGGGAAATGAGGTGGGAGCGGATTACTTCGTGTCCATTCACCGCAATTCCAGTCCCTATCCCAATCAGTATACGGGGATAGAGACCTTGGTCTACAATCGCTATGGCAGGGCGGCGAGGCTCGCCTACAATATCAATTCCCAGCTGGAGCAGGTGGGCTGGGTCAATCAGGGAGTCAATGAACGTCCGGGGCTGGTGGTGTTGAACGCGACATCTATGCCTGCGGTGCTGGTGGAGGTAGGATTTATCAACACGGATGCGGATAATGTGTTCTTTGACGAGCATTTTTTTGAGACAGCGCAGGCGATAGCGGACGGCATTCTGATGACAGTGAGGTAGATTGATTTGCTTATAATGATAGGCGGACTGGCACTTTTTCTGTACGGTATGCATCTGATGGGCGAGGGGCTTTCCGGGATGTCCGGCGGACGGCTGGAGCGCATTTTGGGGAGATTTACGGATTCTCCGGTGAAGGCAGTGTTTATGGGGGCGGGGGTGACCGCGGTCATTCAGTCCTCCTCTGCTGCCACCGTCATGGTGGTAGGGCTGGTGGACTCCGGCATCCTCCGGTTAGAGCAGGCGGCGGGCATTATCATGGGAGCCAATATCGGCACGACAGTCACTTCATGGATATTGGCGCTGTCAGGGCTGGAGCCTGATACGTTGCTGCTGCGAATATTGCAGCCTACATATTTTTCTTCGATTTCGGGTCTGGCGGGGGTGCTGCTCCTGTCAATGGGAAACAAGGGAAATGGAAAAAAGAGGAAAAATGGGAAAAAATATAAGAATGCAGCATCTGTGCTGCTGGGTTTCTCTGTGCTGATTTTTGGCATGGATACCATGAGCGGTGCAGTCAGCCCGCTTGCCTCCTCGCCGGAGTTTACGGGACTTTTTGCAGCTTTCTCGCATCCGCTTTGGGGATTCCTGGCAGGGATTGCGGTGACAGCGGTGCTACAGTCCTCCTCGGCGTCCGTAGGAATCCTGCAGGCTTTGTGTGCGGCGGGAGCCGTGAGCTACAGAGCGGCAATACCGATCATCATGGGACAAAATATCGGAACCTGCGCCACCGCCATGCTCTCCGCCGTTGGTGCGGGCAGGAATGCAAAGCGTGCGGCGCTGATTCATTTATATTTTAATCTGATAGGTACGGCTTTGTTCATGGCGGTATTTTATGCGGTTCACGCCGTGACGCCGTTTGCGTTTCTGGAGCGTGCGGCGGACGGCGTGGGAATTGCGCTGATACACAGCGTGTTCAATATTGCGGCCACGATTGCCCTGCTTCCTTTTTCCGGGGAGCTGGTGGGGCTTGCATGCCTCACCACCGGGGGCGGCAGGAAGAGCGCAGATTATCCGCTCATATCTTAATTATCCAGAGAGACATAAAACCTCGGCTGCAATGCCTGCCGTTCCTGCAGCACCTTCAAGGCATTGACAAAGGCGTTATTGTCTGCATTGACCTGCGCCGCAGCCTTTGTTTCTTCCGTATCGGTCTCTGCCGCCGACTGCATGGCATCAGCTGCCTCGCTCAATATAGAGGATTGGAATGCCGTGGCGCGTTGTTCCCGTTCCTCCATTTTTTCGAGTTCCTCCTGCTTTCTGTCTGTATTTATGCCGAGCCTTTCGTCCTGATTGATTTCTCCCTTTAAAATAGCAATGCCGTCTCTGGTCTGGGTGATGATAGTTCCCTGACGGTTTGCCTGCTGTACGGAAGAATCGGCTGATACCATTGCATGCATCTCTTTGCGGGAGAGGCCGGCATCCGTGTCCTTGTCATCGTCTGCGGGCTTGGTCTCTTCCCGGGCAATGTCCTCTCCGGTTTCGTCAGGCTGTTCTTTTTCTGCGTCTACGCCGCGCGGCTCATCCGGATTCATTGATTCCTTCAAAATAACAATGCCGTCATCGGTATTGGACACGACCGTTTCCTGCTGGCCGGAAGCGGGCAGATCCTTTTCGGCTGCCTTATCTGAGGAAGCCTCTTTTGTCCGAAGTCCGTCCTCCGGTTTTTCTTCTGTGCCCGGCGCCTCGTCTTCCTGCAGCTTAGCCAGCATAAGCTCCCGTTTCTGTGACCGGTAGAGCTGTTCCTGATGCTGTTTCAGTTCCGTGTTGAGACTGGATATCTCCTTTCGGAGCTCTTTTTGCTCATTTGTTTTTTCGTTGACGGTGAGCTCTTCCTCGGAAGATACTTTCTGGAGCTGCTGCTGCACATCCGTAATCTTATTTTGAATGTTCTTGCTTCTTGAATCTGTGGAACCTGCCTTAAGCGCCTGCAGGTCAGATATACTGTTTGTCGATGTGATACCGCTGATTCCCATAGCGTTACTCCTTTCCCATCAAAGGCTGTGATGTGAATTTTCCTGCTGCTGTCATATTTACCTATATTTTACTATTATTTACAGGTAATAAGCAAGACTATTTTTTAATATTTGTGATAAATCCGATACCGGGATTTGATAAAAAACTGTTGACGTGCAGAATTTTTATGATATAATGTGTAATGTGTATGGGGTACTCCGTACATAGAATAACCCAATCAGTCATGTTACTAGAGGGACTGAAGGGAGGTCAGGTGCAGAATGTCTAACGTAATCGTAAAAGAGAACGAGACTTTGGACAGCGCGTTGCGTCGCTTCAAGAGAAGCTGCGCGAAGGCAGGGATCCAGCAGGAGATTCGTAAGAGAGAGCATTACGAGAAGCCCAGCGTAAAGCGCAAGAAGAAGTCTGAAGCAGCAAGAAAACGCAAATATAACTAAAATGCAAATCCCTGACCGGTTATCGTTCAGGGATTTTGTAGTTTGTTACAGGTGGTTTTAAATACCATGAGACGGCGTAAGGGAGAAATAAGATGTGGACTAAAGAACTGTTTGGGACGGATGTGTATCATCTCGCAGCGGCTTTTGTACTATACAGTATGCTGGGGTGGCTGTTGGAGTCTATCTACATGTCCTTTTGCAATCACAAGCTCACCAACAGAGGGTTTGGAACAGGGCCGTTCTGCCCGATTTATGGATTTGGCGCAGTGGCATGTTATCTGCTCCTGAGTCCTCTGAAGGGGCACTACATAGCGATTTATCTTATCGGGGCGGCGTTGGCTACGGTGTTTGAGTTTATCGTGGGCAAGGGCATGATTAAATTTTTGGGCGAGCTCTGGTGGGACTACAATGACAAGCCCTTTAATTATAAGGGGATTATCTGTCTGGAGAGCACGATTGCCTGGGGGTTTTACGCCATCGGCGTCATTCAGTTTGTCAATGCCATGATCTACTGGGTGATTGACAGGGTTGATATCCGTATGGGGATTCGTCTGGTGGTGTCGGTACTGGTGCTGGTGCTGATTGATTATGCGGTTCAGCTCATCAAGGTGTTTGACATTGATGTGAAGGAGAAGCGGGATCGTATTATCGAGAGATATCATGCATTTTTAAATCGATAAAGCAAACAGGAAACAGGTATAACCTATGCCACATTCCCATATTCTTTAGTAGATAAAATGAATGGGAGTGTGGCATTTTTATGCGCAGGAGAATCACAAGGAGATGTTTGGCGGCATTGCTGGTTTTGGCTTTCGTGTTGTTTCCGGAGAGTTCTGCCCGGGCGGAGCTTGCTGTCTCCACGCCATCGGCAATTCTGATAGAGGCTTCCACGGGGGAAGTTATTTTTGAGAAAAATGCGACGGAGCGGAGGAGTCCCGCCAGCATCACAAAAATCATGACGCTGCTTCTGACCTTTGAGCAGATAGAGACCGGCAAGGTCAGGCTTGCGGACGATGTGCTGGTCAGCGCTCATGCCGCCGGCATGGGAGGCTCACAGGTCTATCTGGCTGAGGGCGAGGTGCAGACGCTGGAGACCATGATCAAATGTATCGTGGTGTCCAGCGGGAATGACGCCAGCGTTGCGGTGGCGGAGCACCTGTCCGGGAGCGAGGAGGCTTTTGTGGAAAAGATGAATCAGAAGGCGGCGGCGCTGGGGATGACGGACACGCATTTCGTGGACTGCTGCGGGCTGACGGATTCTGACGATCATTATTCCACGGCGCGGGATGTGGCGATCATGTCCCGGGAGCTGATCACAAAATATCCTCAGATTTATCAGTACACCACCATCTGGATGGAGGATATTACCCATGTGACGAAACAGGGTGAGACCAATTTTACATTAAACAGCACTAACAAGCTTTTGAAGCAGTATCAGTACACAACCGGTCTGAAAACCGGTTCCACCAGCAAGGCGAAATTCTGTATCTCCGCCACCGCCAACAAGGATGGCATCGACCTGATTGCGGTGGTGATGGGGGCGGAGACGGGGACAGACCGCTTTCAGGACGCCCAGGTGATGCTGAGTTATGGCTTCAGCGTCACAGATCTGTATGTGGACGCCAATGAGGAGGCGCTGCCCAACCTCGCAGTGAAGGGCGGTGTGAAGCCAGAGACGGCGCTGCAGTATCAGGGGGAGTTCCGCTATCTGGACATGGAGGGGAATTCGCTGGCTGCCGTGGAGAAGGTGGTGGAGCTGCCGGAATTGGTAAACGCGCCCGTAAAAGCCGGGACGGAGGCGGGGAGCGCGAAATATTTTTTGAATGGTGTGGAGATTGGGCATACGCCAATCCTCTACGCGGAGGATGTGGAGAAGGCGGCCTATAAGGACTATCTGAAAAAGGCCATGGGATTTTTCCTGCTGTAGAGTTCCTGCCCTCAAAGCGGGATTTAGGGAGCGGGAAAAACAGAAAGTACGATGGGGAGCTGCGATGTGGAATATACTGTTTACGGCTGCGGCCGTGGTGGCGTTGGTTTTGATATGGATCATGATATATGACAGCAATCGTTTCGTGGTGCGGGAGCATGAATTTTGTGACGCCCGCATCCGGCGGGACGTCCGCGCGGTGGTGCTGGCGGATCTGCACAACAAAAGGTATGGCAGGGACAATGCGCAGCTGATAGAAGCCATCCGGGCGGCCAGGCCGGATATGATCCTGGTGGCGGGAGATCTGCTCACAGCAAGACCGGGGGCGCCGCTTGCCACGGCGCTGCAGCTTTTGGAGGCGCTTGCCGGGGATTATCCTATCTATTACGGCAATGGCAATCATGAGCAGCGGCTGGGTCTCTATCCCGACACCTATGGAGATATGGCGGAGCGCTATGCGGAGGGGCTTGCGCGGCTTGGCATTCAGCCTTTGGCAAATGCGCATGTGCAGCTTGCGGACTGGGGCATCACGGTTTATGGCGTGGAGCTTGACCGATGTTTTTACCGGCGCATTCACGGACAGCCTATGGAGGAGGCCTATCTGGAGAGCCTTCTCGGAAAGGCGGACAAGGCTTCCTATAGTATTCTGCTGGCGCACAATCCCGATTATTTTCCGCAGTACGCGGGCTGGGGGGCGGATTTGGTGCTGGCGGGGCATATCCACGGCGGTATGGTGCGAGTTCCCTTTCTGGGAAAGGGCGTGGTGTCTCCTCATATCAGTCTTTTTCCCCGCTATGACGGAGGACGGTTTGACGAGGCGGGGAGCGTTATGCTGGTGAGCAGGGGGCTTGGAATGCACACAATCCCCATTCGGCTGTTTAATCCGGGGGAGCTTCTGGTGCTGGATTTTAAGAACGTAAGTTCAGCTTGAAAAGTATGGATTTTCCCGGTAAAATAGTATCTGTTGTTTGGAGGTGGCTATGGCGATACCCGTAAAGCTGGAGGCGTTTGAGGGTCCTTTGGATCTGTTGCTTCACCTGATTGAGAAAAACAAAATAGATATTTATGATATTCCTATCGTGGAGATTACCGAGCAATATCTGGACTATATCCGACAGATGGAGTCAGAGGATATGAATGTGATGAGCGAGTTCCTTGTCATGGCGGCGACTTTGGTGGACATCAAGTGCCGCATGCTGCTTCCCAAGGAAGTGAACGAGGAGGGGGAGGAGGAAGACCCCCGGGCGGAGCTGGTGCAGAAGTTGCTGGAGTACAAGATGTATAAATTTATGTCTTTTGCTCTCCGGGACAGGCAGATTGATGCGGAGCACAATCTCTACAGGAAGCAGCAGCTTCCCGAGGAGGTGGCGGCATATCGGCAGCCGGTGGATTATGAGGAGCTTATCGGGGACATGACGCTCAACAGGCTCCACGAGATCTTTCAATCCATTGTGCGCAGACAGGAGGACAAGATTGACCCTATCCGCAGCCGTTATGGAAAAATCGAGAAGGACGAGATCGACATGGATATAAAGACTCTCTATGTGGAGGCTTATGCCAGAGAACACAAGAGCTTCAGTTTCCGCAGGCTGTTGGAGAAGCAGAAGAGCAGGGCGGAGATCATCGTGACTTTTCTGATTATTCTGGAGCTGATGAAGACCGGAAAAATCTGTATCAGTCAGGAACATATTTTTGATGATATCACCATTATTTCGAATGTAGCATGAGGATGAATGTATGGAGCGTATAAAGGCGCAGGCCGTGATAGAGGCAGTGCTGTTTACCATGGGAGAGTCCGTGGAGATCAGCAGGCTGGCGGAAGTGATAGAAGAGGATGTAAAGACTACAAAGGACATTTTGCAGGAGCTGCAGGAGCGATACGAGCAGGACGACAGAGGGATTTTTATCACTTATCTGGACGATGCCGTGCAGCTTTGCACCAAGGCGGAGATGTATGAATATCTGATAAAGATCGCCAGGGCGCCGAAGAAGATGAGTCTGACGGACACGGTGCTGGAGACGCTGTCCATCATCGCCTACAAGCAGCCGGTGACCAGAGTGGAGATTGAGAAGGTGCGGGGCGTGAGCTGTGACCACGCCATCAACAAGCTGCTGGAATATGATCTGATCACGGAGCTGGGAAGGCTGGACGCGCCGGGGCGGCCGCTTTTGTTCGGCACCACGGAGCAGTTTCTGCGAAGCTTCGGCGTGAAGAGTCTGGAGGAGCTGCCGGAGCTCAATCCTGTGCAGCTGGAGGAATTCAAGGCGCAGGCGGAGGCGGAGGTGCAGCTTCAGCTCGACGTCTGACGGAGGTTTCAATCATAAGTCGTGGGCGTCTAAATCATAATTATGGCAACAGGCCTCATATATATTAGCAAACCGCATTGTGGAGGAAACCTATGCGGATAAAACATATCAAATCGATTGTGGTAAGGCTGACAGGAGGCTTTTTTTGCGCCCTGCTTTTGATGAGCACAGTGCAGGAGGCCGCGCTTGTGGGGACGGCGGAGAGTGCGGAGCTGAGCCTTTATGCTACGTCCGCCGTGCTGCTGGACGCGGATTCGGGGCGGGTATTGTATGAGAAGGAAGGGTATACGCCCATGGCCATGGCGAGCACTACCAAGATCATGACCTGTATTCTCGTGCTGGAGGAGGGCAATTTGGACGATTATGCACAGGTGTCCGCCTATGCGGCTACCATGCCCAAGGTAAAGCTCTATGCCAGACAGGGGGAGGAGTATCAGGTGAGGAGCCTTTTGTTCTCGCTGATGCTGGAATCCCACAATGATTCCGCGGTGGTGCTGGCGGAATACATAGGGAAGCGTTATCTGCCGGAGGAGCTCGCGCAAAAGGCTACGGCGGACTTTACCGTGGAGGAGAGCAGGCAGGCGGTGAAGGCTTTTGCAAATCTCATGAACGCAAAGGCGAAGGAGCTGGGCTGTAAAGACACCTGGTTTATCACGCCCAACGGGCTGGATGCCACGGAGACTTTTGAAGCTGAGGACGGAGAGCAGGTACAGCGGGAGCACTGCACCACGGCGGCGGAGCTTGCGCGCATCATGGCCTATTGTGTGAAGGAATCTCCGGGCAGGGATTTGTTTCGGGAGATTACCCGGACGGAGAGCTATTCTTTTTATGAGAATGGCAGAAGTGTGACCTGCGTAAACCACAATGCCTTTTTGAACATGATGGAGGGGGCGTTCAGCGGCAAGACCGGCTTTACCAACAAGGCGGGCTATTGCTATGTGGGAGCGCTGGAGCGGGACGGCAAGACTTTGATCGTGGCGCTTTTAGCCTGCGGCTGGCCCAATAACAAGACCTATAAATGGAGCGATTCCAGAGAATTGATGGAGTATGGTCTGGAAAATTATGAATACAGAGAGATTCCGGGGGAGGGGACGGCGTTTGACGAAAAGCGCCTGAAACCGCTTGTCGTGGAGGACGGACAGACGCAGATTCTGGGCGGAACAGCCCGGGTGGAGCTGGAGATTCGGGAGCGCCATACGGATGCCGCCCGGGACGGCGCGGGCGATGGTGCGGACGGCGGAAGCGCCGCGGAGGGTTCCGCCCGCCTTCTCATGCGAAAGGACGAGGAGATCAAGGTGGAGTGCGAGCTGCAAAAGCGTCTGCAGGCGCCGGTGAGGGCGGGAACGCAGGTGGGCTGCATTCTCTACAGCGTGGACGGCAGGGTGTACCTCACGGAGACGATCGTGACCAAAAGCGGCGTGGATAAGGTGGAGCTTCCATGGTGTGTGGAGCAGGTGTTCAGACGTTTTCTGGTACATTGAAAATCTCGTTAAAAACCGGCAGTGAAAAAATGTCAAAAAATTCAAAAAAAATGCAATTCGTTCTAGGCGAGTTGCTTTTTTTATGTTATACTATCATGGACAAAATATGGGGGTCTTTGTCCCCGAATTGGTTTGTTTGTTCTTTATCATTATAAATGGAGGGCTGAAAGCATGAGTACTACTTCAAAAGCGAGTCAAAGAATTACAGCTTTACTCGACGACAACAGTTTCGTTGAAATCGGCGGACTTGTCACGGCAAGAGCCACTGATTTTAATATGAAACCTATGGAAACTCCTTCTGACGGATGTATCACCGGCTACGGAGTGATTGATGGTAATCTTGTGTATGTATACAGCCAGGATGCTTCCGTGATGAACGGGACCATCGGCGAGATGCATGCGAAAAAGATTGCCAATCTCTATGATTTGGCGATGAAGACCGGGGCGCCCGTCATCGGATTGCTCGACTGTGCAGGCGTGAGGCTGCAGGAGGGAACCGACGCACTTGCGGCGTTCGGCAGCATTTATGCAAAGCAGACCGCGGCCAGCGGCGTGATTCCCCAGATTACGGCGGTGCTCGGTTCCTGCGGAGGCGGACTGGCATTGTTCCCCACGCTGACAGACTTTACTTTTATGGAGGAGAAAAATGCGAAGCTGTTCGTGAATGCGCCCAATGCGTTGGACGGCAATGTCATCACCAAATGCGATTCCTCCTCTGCTGCATTCCAGTCTCAGGAGAGCGGCATCGTGGATGTGGTGGCTGACGAGGCGGCAATCCTCACAAAGATCCGCGAGCTCATCGGTTTCCTTCCCGCAAACAACGAGTCCTACGCGGGAGAGGACTGCAGCGATGACTTAAACCGCGTAAATCCGGAGATTGCGGGCTGTGTGGGAGACACCTCCATCGCACTGTCCATTCTGGCGGATGACAATCGTTTCTTTGAGGTGAAGGAAGGTTATGCAAAGCAGATGGTGACCGGTTTCATGCGTCTGAACGGCATGACCGTGGGCGCGGTGGCAAACCGCTGTGAAATCTGCGACGAGGAGGGCAAGGCGGCCGAGAAGTTTGACGCCGTGCTCACGAAGCAGGGCTGCGAGAAGGCTGCCGACTTTGTCAATTTCTGTGACGCTTTCGGGATTCCCGTGCTGACACTCACCAATGTGAAGGGCTACGAGGCGACGCTGTGCTCCGAGAAGGGCATCGCCAGAGCTGCGGCCAGGCTTACCTATGCGTTTGCAAACGCAACCGTTCCCAAGGTGAACGTGATCGTGGGCAAGGCCTACGGCACTGCCTATGTAGCCATGAATTCCAAGGCCATCGGCGCGGACATCACCATGGCATGGCCGGATGCGCAGGTCGGTGCAATGGAGGGTGAGCTGGCTGCAAAGATCATGTATGACGGCCAGGGCGCTGATGTCATTAAGGAGAAGGCTGCAGAGTATGAGCAGATGAATCTGAATGTCAATCATGCGGCAAGAAGAGGATATGTAGATCAGATTGTAGATGCCGCCGACACCAGAAAGTATGTGATTGGCGCGTTTGAAATGTTGTTCACAAAGAGTGAAGACGGTCCGGTGAAGAAGCATGGCACCGTCTAGAAAGGGTGATTGTAAGATGAAGAAATTTTTGGCTTTGACCTGTATGATTGCCTGTATCTTTGGACTGACGGCCTGTGGAAACGATAAAAATTATACGAATTATGAGCAGGATAAGCTGAAGGAGGCGGTCACCTTGACGGAGACGCAGCTGATTCCCGCCATTCAGGATGTGCTGAACAATCCTACGGCAGCGGTGCTCTATGAGTACACGCCCGAGGAAGTGGAGTATGTTGTGAGTCAGGTATACAGGCTTGAGGTGGACGGCAACGCCTTTATCAGCGCGCTGAATTCCTTTTCCGCCGCCTATGAGGAGATTGGCGGAACCGGCGAGATTACAGGCTCCACTGCGGATATCGACGGCGATCAGATTGTTATTTATGTATCGATAAAGGGTCCTGAGCAGGATGCCCAGGCGGAGGTCGTGCTCTCCAATGACTTTTTCTTTAAGCTGGAGTCCGCGTCACTCAACCGCACGAGCACCATGGGAGATTCCATGGCCAAGGCTGCGTTGAACACTTTGCTGGGCATGGGTTCCGTGTTTGCGGTGCTGATTTTGATATCCCTGATCATCTCCAGCTTTGGTCTGATCTCCAAGATGCAGACGAAGTCGGCAGAGAAGTCGGCGAAGGAAGAGGCTCAGGCTGCGGCAGGGATTGCTGCCGGGGCGGCAGCTTCCGTCTCCGCGCAGGAGGAGATTGACGCATCGGATGATTATGAGCTGGCAGCCGTGATCGCGGCCGCTATCGCAGCGAGCGAGGGCGCAGCTTCCACAGACGGATTTGTAGTGCGTTCCATCAGAAGACGCAGAGCATATTAAATGAAAATGGAGGAATAAAAAATGAAAAATTATACCATTACCGTAAATGGCAACGTATATGATGTGACAGTGGAGGAGGGCGCATCCACGGGCGCACCCGTGGCGGCAAAGGCTCCCGCAGCTCCCAAGGCGGCTCCTAAGGCAGCTCCCGCGGCGGCTCCCAAGGCAGCCGGCGGCGCAGGAAGCGTGAAGATTGAGGCCGGTGCGGCAGGCAAGGTGTTCAAGCTGGAGGCAAGTGTCGGTCAGGCAGTTAAGGCCGGGGACGCCGTGGTCATTCTCGAGGCGATGAAGATGGAGATTCCTGTTGTTGCTCCCCAGGACGGCACCGTTGCGAGCATCGATGTTGCGGTTGGCGATTCTGTTGAGGCCGGAGCGCTTCTGGCGACCATGAACTAAGCGCCGGAATTTATCAGACTGGCATCGCCTGGCGCATATGGCGGACGGCGGTGCGAAAAAACAACAGGAGGTCAACAAATGGAATATATAGGTAATACGCTGAACAATCTGATTCACCAGACAGCCTTCTTTAATTTGACGGTTGGAAATTATTTCATGATTGCCATAGCGTGCGTTTTCCTTTACCTGGCTATCCGGCATGGGTTTGAGCCTCTGCTCTTAACGCCCATCGCTTTCGGTATGCTGTTGGTAAATATTTACCCCGATATCATGCTTGCGCCGGAGGCGTCGGCAAACGGCGTCGGCGGTCTGCTGCATTATTTTTATATTTTGGATGAGTGGGCAATCCTCCCCTCGCTGATCTTTATGGGTGTGGGCGCAATGACGGATTTCGGCCCGCTGATTGCGAATCCCAAGAGCTTTCTGCTGGGAGCCGCCGCACAGTTCGGTATCTTTGCCGCATACTTCGGCGCAATCGCAATGGGCTTTAACGACATGGCAGCGGCTGCCATCTCCATCATCGGCGGAGCAGACGGCCCTACTTCTATCTTCCTGGCAAGTAAGCTGGGGCAGACAGCCATCATGGGGCCTATTGCGGTGGCGGCGTACTCGTATATGTCGCTGGTGCCCATTATCCAGCCCCCTATCATGAAGCTGCTCACCACGGAAAAGACCCGCAAGATCAAGATGGGTCAGCTCCGTCCCGTGTCCAAGCTGGAGAAGATCCTCTTCCCCATCGTTGTGACGATTGTGGTAGGTCTGCTGCTCCCCACCACCGTGCCTCTGGTAGGTATGCTTATGCTGGGTAACCTCTTCAGGGAGTCCGGCGTGGTGAGACAGCTCCAGGAGACCGCTTCCAACGCATTGATGTATATCGTGGTCATCATGCTGGGCACCTCCGTGGGTGCAACCACCAGCGCGGAGGCGTTCCTGAATTGGGACACTATAAAGATTGTGCTGCTGGGTCTGATCGCCTTTATGTTCGGCACGGCGGCGGGCGTTGTGTTCGGTAATATCATGTGTAAGATCACCAAGGGTAAGATTAATCCGCTGATCGGTTCCGCAGGTGTGTCCGCGGTGCCTATGGCAGCCCGTGTGTCCCAGAAAGTGGGAGCGGAGGCAGACCCCACCAACTTCCTGCTCATGCATGCCATGGGTCCCAATGTGGCGGGCGTTATCGGAACGGCGGTGGCAGCCGGTACCTTCATGGCAATTTTCGGTGTGTTCTAAGCGATGAGGCGGAAGGGGAGACTTACGCTTTACAGATACAATTGTCGGCAAATAAGAATAATAAATGGAGGAATTTCGTAAATGTCAGAACAAGCTAAGAAACCGATTAAAATTACGGAAACCATACTGCGCGATGCGCACCAGTCTCTGATTGCTACCAGAATGCCTACCGAGCTGATGCTTCCCATCGTTGACAAGATGGATAAGGTTGGTTATCACTCCGTGGAGTGCTGGGGCGGCGCGACCTTTGACGCATCCCTGCGTTTCCTGAAGGAGGACCCTTGGGACAGATTGAGAAAGCTGCGCGACGGCTTTAAGAACACCAAGCTGCAGATGCTGTTCCGCGGACAGAATATTCTGGGTTACAGACCCTATGCGGATGATGTGGTGGAGTATTTCGTACAGAAGTCCATCTCCAACGGAATCGATGTGATCCGTATTTTTGACTGTCTGAACGATCTGCGCAATCTGCAGGCGGCTGTGGATGCCACAAATAAATTCAAGGTGCAGGAGGGTCGCGGACATGCGCAGGTTGCCCTTTCCTACACGCTGGGCGACGCTTACACTCTGGAGTACTGGACTGATATGGCAAAGAAGATTGAGGAGATGGGTGCGGACTCCATCTGTATCAAGGATATGGCGGGGCTGTTGGTTCCCTACAAGGCTACGGAGATGATTTC
>N._stephensi_711_cecum__coassemble_30_pt1 | contig 42828 bp, 40 predicted proteins | sample N__stephensi_711_cecum__metabat2_high_PE_008 | metagenome-assembled genome bin N | reverse complement strand
CATCACACCGCTCTCTGCAAGGAGCGCAGCTCCCACCGTATAATGAGAATAGGGCGCATAGGCGGTCTCCCTCGCCGAAAGCGCCGCCTCTATCAGCTTTTCGGTCTCAAGCTCCGTCAATTGATTTCCCAAATCATCTCCATCCTCTCCAAATTGTTCCCCCTCAGAACTGTTTCCTCAGAACTGTTTTACCGACTCCGTCACCAGCTTCTTGAATTTGGGCGCCGCCATATCCGCAGCCTCCTGTACTTCCTTATGGTTCAGGGGCTGCGCGGACATCCCCGCCGCCAGATTGCTGATACAGGAAATCCCGCAGATTCTCAGCCCGCAGTGATTGGCAGCAATAGCCTCCACCACAGTGCTCATGCCTACCGCGTCACATCCCAATGTGCGCAGCATACGAATCTCCGCAGGCGACTCATAGGAAGGCCCCGTAAGCTGGGCATATACGCCCTCCTGCAAAAAGATATCATACTGCTTTGCGGTATTTCGGATAATCTGCTGCAGCTCGTGGTCGTAAATCGCACTCATGTCCGGGAAACGCGTTCCCAGCTCATCGATATTCGCCCCAATCAGAGGATTCGGCGCAAACACAGAGATATGGTCTCGAATCAGCATCAGATCGCCCGCGTGAAAGGAAGTGTTCACGCCCCCCGCCGCATTGGTCAAAAACAAAATCTCCGCTCCCAGCAGCTTCATCAGACGTATGGGCAGCACCACATCCGAGATATCATAGCCCTCATAATAATGCACTCTCCCCTTCATACATACCACGGGAACCTCATCAATATATCCGAATATAAAACGACCTGCATGTCCGGGCACCGTGGACACGGGAAAGCCCTCAATCTCCCCATAGGGTATCTCGGCTTCCACCCGAATCCCTGCCGCGTAATCTCCCAGACCGGAGCCCAGCACAATCGCGACACGCGGAACAAAGTCCGTCTTTTCCCGCACCGCGCGCATACAGCGCATCAATTTCTCATAAACCATGACAAACGCCTCCCCTCTCAAACGACAGTTCTGCTGTCTAATATGTTTATTATACAGAATCCCTATGCAAAAAGCAATCAAATCACAAAGCATCAGCGAGATAAAACAATCAGAGAAATGGGAGGCTGTCAAGATGAATATTCTGGAGATTGGACTGCAACAGGGCATTGAGCGCGGCATGGAACAGGGCATTGAGCGCGGCATGGAACAGGGCTTATCGCAGGACGAGACGCTGCGGAAACTGATGGAAAAGCTTTCTTTGGAAGAAGCTGCCGCCAGAGAACAGTTGGAAAAATATTGGCATTAAAGGCCAGCGCCAAGGGTGGGATCACCCCGCCCCTGGTGTCGACAAGGTCATATTTTTTAAGGTTCTGTTTCCCTTATAACCGCTCTTTTTTGCCGCCTTTATTTTTACCGTATAGGTATCTTTGTTCTTGTCCTTTTTGACCGTTGCAGTATAGTCCTTCTCTTTTTCCAGCAGAATCCCATTATAGTAAAACTCAATTTCATTCTGCGCCGCATCTGTAATTCTGACGGAAATCTTTGCGGTCTTACTTGCAAGGTTGAGCTGTCCGAATTTTACATTAAATGTCTTTTGGGAGTTTGCAGCATAATTTCCGCCTGTCCTGGGCGTCAGCGTTATCGGATATTTTTTCCCGATTTCAATGGAAGCCGCTGTTTCGATAGCTCCAAAATCTATCACATACTCGCTCTCAGAAAGCACATGCTTCCCATCTTTTACGAGAATTGCCTCACTGACAGCCTTTTCTATGTCCTGTATGTCTCCTGCCTTTGGTATCGTACCGCTCAGTGACACCGATACCTTTTTAAAATCCTTTTGCCCGATGTCAAAATACAATGGATCCGAAATTCCATAATATCCTTTACCGTTTTTGCTTACACCGACTACCCATGCCTTCGCCGTTCCCTCTCCCGCATTGATGTTGTCGCTGTAAATTACTTTGTACATACTGGAAGAAACCTTTTTCCCGGTGACCATATCGGTTACCACAACGCCCGGTTTCTGTGCCTTTCCGTTATAGGTATAGCCTTTCGCGGGAAGCTTCTTAAATTCGATACGGATATCTTTATCCGTAATCGGACGGATGTCGGTGTCTGTTTTAAGGATATTGAACTTCACCTTCTTTTTGGAGACGCCTGTATAATTCCCGGTTCCTTCTACCGTCAGCTCTGCCTTTGTGTCTTCATCCGCCGAACCTTTTGTTGACAGTTGTACAATATAATCCCTGCCTTCAACCAGTTCCTTCGTGCTGTCAGTTACCCTGACCGAAGGATTTTCGCCGAACACGATATCCCCTACCGCAGAAAGAGTAACATTGCTGATGCTCTTTGGCGCAATCGTAAATGTTTTTGTAATGCTGCCGGTGTATTCACCAATTCCTCTTACCGTGACCGAGGCAGTATTTTCGCCCACATTCACATTATTGCTGTAACACACCGTATAATCCACATTGAGCTTGAGTTTCTGTGTCTTTGTCCTGTCATTCGCATCTGTATATTGACAGGCGACTACCATGACAGGACGAATCTGCTCACCTGTGTAAACTGCACTGTATTCGCTTTTCTGCTTCGGGAACAGCACACTGTTTATCCGGGGCTTTTCCTCTGGCTTTTCCTCTGGCTTTTCCTCTGTTTCTTCTGTCTCTTTACTGTTCTTCCAGCCTGCGTAGAGTGTTGTATTTCCCTCGACTGTATCTTTTTCAAAATCCCATAAGTTCCGGCAGTCCGCCTCCTTGTACCAGCCGGTAAATTCATAGCCCTCAGCTTCAGGTGAAGTCGGACGCTGAATCAGGCTTCCCTTTCCGATTTCCGTGTAAGCGGCATACTCCTCCAATGCAGTCCCATGTCCCTGCAGGTCAAAGGTTACCGTATAGGTTTCCTTAGCCGGATTTGCGGATTCGCCGTTTTTGGTTATTCTGATGCTGTCGCTCAAATTCTGCGGCAGCTTCGTGATTTCCGTTCCGTCCGGCTGACGCCAGATATCCCCTTCACTTATGGGCAGCTCAACAGATATTGTGAGATTGCAGGGGGTATCAATTGTCATCAGGCTGGTACAGCCGCTGAACATATCCTGTATGTCTGTTATCTTTTCAGTATCAAGACCGCTCAGATCCACACTTGTCAGATTCCTGCAATCGTATAACATGGCGGAGGCGTCTGTCATGCCTGTCACGTTAATATCCGCCGATATAATGGACTCCCGGTGGTCATACCATGGCGCCCTGTCAGCTCCGGCAGTATCTGAAAAATCCCCGGTTCCAGTTACTGTAAGTTTTCCGGCCATATCGATTGCCCATGTGATGTCCTGATAACTGCCGCTCGCAAGAACTTTTTCCTTGACGGTTACATCACAGGCAGCCTCCTTGCCGCCCGCTGTCGCTGTAACCATACATCTCCCGGCCGCTATTGCCGTCACGGCGCCGTCTTTCACTTCCGCAACGGAAACATCACTGCTTCCCCAGACAATGATCGCATCCGTAGCATTATCCGGCGTAACCGCAGCCTCCAGCGCCGCAGTATCACCCACCGTCAGCTCCAGCGTCTCTTTATCCAGCGCAATGCTCTCCACGGGCACTTCCGCCGGCTCCTCAACTTCAATGTAAATATCCGCCGTTAATACGTTTTCCTTCGACTCTATATTCGGAGTCTGGCGCAGTGAATACAACACCTTTCCCTGACAAAATGCACTGCCGTAAATATAACCGTTCGTTATATCCGCCGTAAATTCCGTATGCTTATCCATATTGCTCTCTGCGCTGTCGGGAGCAATGCTGTAAATAGAAGATTTATCGTTATAATACAAACGGTCATTCACATAAAACAGACCGGAGAAGGCATTCTGCCATGTACCGCTCCCACCCCAGACTGTCCAGCTGCCAATCTCGTAAATTGTTTCCCCGGCTCCCGTGATATCAGACAAAGCGGTTTTATTGATCACACCGCTGCGCTTCCCCGCATCATAGGTTACATAATAGCAGTCTGTTCCCACCAGAACCAGGGGCGAATTACAATTCACCCAAAAAGCGCTGTCATAGCTTGTATCCGCAGCCTGATAAGCTACCACATCATTCCCTTTTGTCACCGACCAGCTATAATGCTCACACTCGTTCACAAAAGCGTCATCGCTGCGGAACATATTGCTATGACCTGCTCTGCCGATCCTATCCCAGGTCGGGTCATCCCAGGTGACATCCACCTGATAATAATTTCCGTTCAGTTCAACCAGATTCCAGGCATGGTTCATCGCCTTGCTTGACACCATGTAACAGGCAATACCCACCTGATTGAGAAGGTATTTATATGCAAGAGCATAGCCCTGGCAGACCGCCGTGCGGTTGACCAGCACGCCGTAAGCTGAATACGATTCCTCCGGGATAGAGGCATTATTATAATTCTCATAATCATATTCACAGTTCACTGCCAGATAATCATGCAGTACAATTGCTTTTTCCAGATCGCTCATCCCGGATTTCACCGCTGCCAAGGCTCTTTTAGCCTCTCTTTCAAAAGCGGCGTCATCCATATCGTCATGATAAGTTATGCTGATAATATTCAGAACCACGTCAGAGCCAATAGATCTGCCGGAGCACGACAAACTGCCATCAACAAAATAAAGTTCCGGATGCTCATTCAGCACGGCTCTGACAATGCTTATCGCCTCATTTCTGTCATCCCATGCTATGTTATACTGTATCATATCAATACTTGTATTGCGCGCCAACAACTGCTGATATATGTATTCTTCCAGCTCCGCGGCATCCTCAACGCCCGATGAATTGACGGGGCGGGGCGATAATTCATCGTCATCCTCATTTGACGGCGCGTCACCAAACTGATAGACACCCGTCAGCTCCTCTTCCTCATAGAAAACCTCTGTTACCGCCTCTGGTTCTGCCTCAGTTTCCAACTCGACCTCCGACCCAACTCCTGTCTCAGTTTCCGCCTCAATTTCCGCCTCAGCTGCCGATGCCTGAAATCCTGTTAAACTGATATTGGTCACTACCAGCGCTGCACAGAGCAGCCCGGCTAACAGCCGTTGTTTTGTTCTCTTCCGTTGCTTCATACAGAAACCTCCTCGTAAAAATCATATAAATGGTAGCACACATTTTTTATGAATACAAGCGATTTCAAATCGTTTTAACAAGGGTGATACTGTCATCCAGCCCCCGCGGTAATGTCATATAGCCAGTCCCTGCGGCGTCATGCCAGAGCTCGTCCTTTTCAGCGGGCAAAACCGCCATGCCGCTATCCGGAAGCACAGAGACATTATGGGGTGCATAAATGGCTGTCAGACTGCTACACCCCTTAAACATCCGTCCCATATCTTCTGCCTTGCCTGTGTCAAAGCTGCTCATATCCAGTTCGGTCAGACTGCTGCAGCCTGAAAATTTAGTTCGTTCTGCATTTCTATTGCATCCTGAACTTTTATTCCGTCCCGAACTTTCGGCAGTTCGGAGGACTCTTCCTGAAAAGATTCTATATTTTTCCGCGGAATAACCCTATGGAACGCCAACACTGCAGATAGAATCAGCAGCAATATGCCGCCTGCCGCTGCAAGCCATATCTTTGTCAAACGTGTTTCCTTTTGCATAAGACAGCCACGATTGCAAAAGCCTGTGCACCAGACAATACATACCATCCGTATCGTCCGTCCACAGGCTTCTGTTATTGCCCCGCGTCAGATGATGATACACACCATACCGCCGTTGGAATCATTTACAATTTTCTGCATGGTATCCTGAAGCTTGAGCTGACTGTCATCCCCGATGGAGGAGACCTTGGTGGTGATGCCGTCATTTACCAGCTGCTCCACCGTCTTGCCGAATATATTGGTGTCCCAGATACTCTCCTCCATATCCGCCTGATTGATGTAGCGCACCAGATCCTCCGCCTGCTGTTCGCTGCCCACAATGGGCGCAATTTCCGTCTCGATATTGGCGCGGATCATGTGGATAGAGGGGCTGATAGCTTTGATTTTTACGCCAAATTTATTGCCGTGGCGTATCAGCTCCGGCTTCTCCAGACGAATCTCATCCTTCTCGGGAGTCACCACGCCGTAGCCCTTGCCGCGCACCATATTCACGGCGTGCAGCACCTTGGAGTATTCCTTCTGCATGGCGGAAAATTCCCGCAGCTTCGCAATTAATTGATATTCATCCTGAATCTTCTCGCCGATCATCTCCGAGAGCATCTCGTAATAATATGCCTCATCCACATCCATCTGAACGCGGATAATGCCATTGTCCAGATGAATCCCGTCCATCTTGCAGCGCTTCACATAGTCGCTCTCCATCTGCACCGGATGCTCCAGCACATCCCGGATGCGCTCGTAATCCTTCATAAGCGTCCGCACGCACTCGATAATCTCCTGCTTCATCCGATTGTCCCCGGGCAGCATTTCCACCCATTTGGGCATATAGAATTCCATTGCGGAAATCGGGAACTCATACAGCACATGCTCCAGAATTTCGTGAATGTCTTCCTTTTTCAACTGCTCACAGTTGACGGGCAGCACAGACACATTGTACTTACTCTCCAGCTCCTCCGCCAGCCGTTTGGTATCTTCGGAATATGGCTTCTGACTGTTTAACAGCACCAGAAACGGTTTATGTATACGCTGCAGGGCATTGATGGTCCGCTCCTCCGCCTCGATATAGCTGCTTCTGGGAATCTCCGAGAAGCTGCCGTCCGTGGTCACCACCAGGCCGATGGTGGAGTGCTCGTTCATCACCTTATCCGTCCCGACTTCCGCAGCCTGAGTGAAGGGAATCTCCTCCTCAAACCAGGGCGTTTTCACCATGCGCTCCTGTTCCTCCTCCAGATGTCCCGCCGCGCCGTCCACCATATATCCCACACAGTCAATCAGGCGCACCCGAAGCTCCACGTCGCCGTTCAACCTGATTTTCGCCGCCTCATTGGGGATAAATTTGGGCTCTGTGGTGGTGATGGTTCGACCGCCCGCGCTCTGGGGCAGTTCATCCATGGCTCTGGCAAGCGCATGTTCATCCTCCATATTGGGCAGCACCATCTCATCCATAAAACGCTTGATAAAGGTGGATTTCCCGGTGCGCACGGGACCCAGCACGCCGATATAGATTTCGCCTCCGGTTCGCCTCTGTATGTCGGAATACAAATCGTATGTATGATTTGACGCATAATCCATAACAAAACCTCCTGCCGATACTGTTACAGTATACGCAGGAGGCTCTGAAAGAATGCTATTTCATCACGATTCTCCTGAAATTTTTCTTGCCGCGCTTCACCACGATGCCATCTCCGGCAAACTGCTCCGGCGCGTAAGAGGTCTTGACATCCGAGACTTTTTCTCCGTCCACGGTGACGCCGCCCTGTTCCACCGCGCGCCTCGCCTCGGAGCGGGACGCCGTGAGCCCGGAGGCGGCAAGCACACCCAGAATATCTATCCTGCCATCCAGAAAATCGGTCTCTGCAAGCTCATAAGTGGGCATCTCAGCGGCATTCCCGCCTGCAAACAGTGCTCTTGCGCTCTCCTGTGCCCGCACTGCTTCCTCCTCCCCGTGTATCATCTTGGTGAGCTCATACGCCAAAATCTCCTTTGCCTGATTGAGCTGGCTGCCCTCCCATTTGTCCATCTCATCAATCTGCTCCAGAGGCAGGAAAGTCAGCATACGCAAGCATTTCAGCACATCCGCATCCCCCACGTTTCTCCAGTACTGATAGAACTCAAAGGGCGAAGTCTTCTCCGGGTCAAGCCACACCGCCCCCTTTTGGGTCTTCCCCATCTTCTTACCCTCGGAATTTAAGAGCAGGGTGATGGTCATGGCATAAGCGTCCTTGCCCAGCTTCCTGCGGATGAGCTCCGTGCCGCCCAGCATATTGCTCCACTGGTCGTCTCCGCCAAACTGCATGTTGCAGCCATATTTCTCGTATAAACACAGAAAATCATAGCTCTGCATGATCATGTAGTTAAATTCCAGAAAGCTCAATCCCTTCTCCATGCGCTGTTTATAGCACTCTGCGGTGAGCATGCGGTTCACGGAAAAATGCACTCCGATATCGCGGATAAATTCAATATAATTCAAATCCCTCAGCCAGTCGGCATTGTTTACCATCATGGCCTTGCCCTCGCCAAACTCAATGAATTTACTCATCTGCTTCTTAAAGCACTCGCAATTGTGGTCGATGCGCTCCGTAGTCATCATATTCCGCATGTCCGTGCGCCCGGAAGGATCCCCGATCATGCCCGTGCCTCCCCCGATCAGCGCGATAGGCTTGTTCCCCGCCATCTGCAGTCTCTTCATCAGGCACAATGCCATGAAATGCCCCACATGCAGGCTGTCCGCCGTGGGGTCAAAGCCGATGTAAAACACCGCCTTGCCGTTGTTGATCAACTCCTTGATCTCTTCCTCGTCCGTGAGCTGCGCCAGAAGTCCTCTGGCCTTTAACTCGTCAAATACCGTCATTGTCTTTCTCTCCTTTTATGGTTTTCGTGTTTTTGCACCCCTGTACACAAAAAAAGCCCCTCCTGCAAAGGACGGGCTCATGCTCGTGTTACCACCTTAATTCCCACAGGACTCACGCCCCGCGGCTTTGTAAGTATCATCCATAATACTCCGGCAGATATCGGTGCCTCCGGCAAAGCCTACTGGATTTCAGCCCTGCTGCTCCGAGATGTATTTCCCAATGCCCTTCTTGCGCCTCTCACCAACCGGCAGCTCTCTGTCAGCCTGTAGACAAAGGTACTTCTTCTCTTCATCGCTTTTTTGATAATATTTTTATGATTTATGCTCCTCATTATACAAATTGTTTTCCGGACTGTCAACAATCTTTTTTAATTTTCACAAGTGAAGGCCATTGTCCTCACTTGTTCACCATCAATTTAATCATGGCCTGATTCAGCCCCTCCACCGTGAGCTTATACATAGGAAACAGCTCCTTCACCGCAGTCTCCGCCTCGCGCCAGGGCGCGTGACCCGGAGCCATCTTGGGATTGAGCCACACAATTTTTTTATAATGCCGCTTCACAAGCTGCAGCCAGTCATAACCGGAGAGCCCGCCGTTGGGACCGCGGTAATTGCCCGTGGTGGAATACAGCTCCTCCGGAGCCATGGCAGCGTCCCCCACGATGATCACCTTGTAATCGCTGTCCACATTGCGGAACAGCCAGTCCGTGTCCACCCAGTCTCCGTTTTCGCACTCCGGCGTCTTGTATAGCTTGGAATAAATACAATTGTGAAAATAATAAGTCTTTACGTCCTTATAGTGATTGGACTTGTGTACCGCCTGAAACAGATCATTCAAAAGATTGCTGAAGGGAATCATGGTTCCGCCGGAATCCATCAGCAGCAAAAGCTTCACCGCGTTCTTGCGGGGCTTTTTCATGACAATCTGCAGGCAGCCGCCATTGTTGCAGGTCTTGTCCACCGTGCCGTCGATATCAAGCTCGGACTCGGGAATATCAAGCCTTGAGGAAAACTGCCTGAGCTTGCGGAAAGCGAGCTGGAACTGCCTGTTATCCAGCACCCTGTCATCACGAAAATCCCGATACTTACGGGCTCCCACCACGGCGAACGCAGACTGATAGCCGGTCTTGCCGCCCACGCGGACGCCTCCCACATTGCCGCCCATATTGCCGAAGGAGGTCTTGCCCATGGTTCCAATCCAGAAGCTTCCGCCGTTGTGCTCCTCGTTCTGATCACGCAGTCTTTGCTTGAAGGTCTCCTCCACATCCTCCTTGTCCACCTGGATATCCTCCATCTGATTCAGGTGATTTCTGGCCTCCTCGTGAGCCAGCTCCACCATGTCGGATTTGTCCAGCCACCGGAGCATCTGTGCCCCCACCTCCGTCTCCCGCTGCGCCGCTTTAAAGCACTCCTCAAAAGCCATGTCAAATTTATCAAAATCCGTCTCGCTCTTTACCAGAATCATCCGCGCCACATAATAAAACTGTGTGAGCGAGCTGCCGCAGAGTCCTTTGTCCAACGCCTCCTGCAGGGTCAAAAACTCCCCCAGTGTGACATGCAGCCCTTTCTCCCGGAGGGTCTCAAAAAAATTGATAAACATACGCTTCTCCTCTAATCCCTCACAGCCCTGTCACTGTCTGCCTACAGATTTGCAGAATGCTTGACCAGCTCCATATCCTCGTCCTTTTTCACCACCACGCCGATAAAAGGCAGGGCGGACTTGATGGTCTCCGTGGGAATGCCGCCAATCTGCAATGCGTTCACCCAGTCGATAAGCTCAGAGGTGCTGGGCTTTTTGCGGATATCTCTCATTCCCCGGATATTGTAAAACACCTCCATGGCCTGAGCCAGCAGATGCTCCTCCACATCGGGAAAATGTACTTTTACAATCTCCGCCATCAGCTCCTTGTCCGGAAAATCAATATAATGAAAAATACAGCGGCGCAAAAATGCATCCGGCAGCTCCTTCTCCGCGTTGGAGGTGATGATCACGATGGGGCGGTGCTTTGCCTTTACGGTGCGCCTGGTCTCGTTGATGTAAAACTCCATCTGGTCCAGCTCCCACAGCAAATCATTCGGAAATTCCAGATCCGCCTTGTCTATCTCGTCGATCAAAAGCACCACCTGCTCCTCACTGTCAAAGGCCTCCCCCAGCTTTCCCAGCTTGATATAACGCGCAATATCGTCCACGCCCTCCTCGCCGAACTGTCCGTCATAAAGCCTCTGAATGGTATCGTATACATACAGACCCTCCTGAGCCTTGGTGGTGGACTTGATGTTCCAGATAATCAGCCGCTTGTCCAGCGCCTTTGCCACGGCTTCCGCCAGCATGGTCTTGCCGGTGCCGGGCTCTCCCTTTATGAGCAGAGGCTTCTGCAAGGCCATGGCGATATTCACACTTGCCATCAGCTCCTCACTTGCCACATATTCTCTTGTTCCCTGAAATTCCTGCGCTCCCATACCTGTCCTGTTTCCTTTCCAAATCACGATTTTATTCTAAGTTTTTATTCTAAGTTACTCACATGTTACACTATTTTCAGGGCAAAAGCAAGCTTGCGTTTGCCCCGGTTTCATGTTACCATGACACCATAGGACATGTGCCAGACACCATAGGACGGGTGTCAGACACCATAGGCGTGGTGCCAGAACCATAATACAAATTTTACATAGAATCGAGGAATGTTTATGCAGAATACAGGCCATTACCATCAAATGCTCTCCCTTGAGGTTTTTCCTCCCAGGCAGGACGAGGAATTTGCCTCCGCCTACGAGACTCTGGACAAGCTGAGCGCTTTAAATCCCGCTTTTATCAGCGTTACCTACGGCGCGGGCGGCAGCCGCTCCAAAAAGACCATCGACATCGCTTCCTATATCCAAAATACCCTGCACATCCCCGCGCTGGCACATATGACCTGTGTGGGCAGCAAGAAGGAGGAGCTGCTCAGTGTCTATGATGCCTTAAAAGCCGCCAATATATCCAGCGTGCTTGCGCTGCGGGGCGACCGCCCGAAGACTATGAGCGACGAGCAGTATGAATCCCGTGATTTTGCCCATGCCTGCGATATGATTGCTTTTTTGAGAGAACACACGGATTTACAGATTGCCGGAGCCTGCTATCCTGAGAAGCATCCGGAGTCCTTCAGTCTGGAGGCGGATTTGCAATATCTTAAGAAAAAACAGGAAGCCGGAGCCGACTTCTTTATCACACAGATGTTTTTTGACAACGATTACTTTTATACTTTCCGCGACCGGGCGCTGCAGAAGGGAATTACCCTTCCCATCCATGCGGGCATCATGCCCATCACCACAGCAAAGCAGATTGGAACCACCATCTCCCTGTCCGGTTCCAGCATACCGAAAGCCCTTGCGGACATCATCGCCAAGTACAGCGATAATGCGGAGGACATGCGCAAGGCGGGCATCGACTACTGCGTGCGCCAGATACTGGACTTAAAACAGATCGGCGTGGACGGCATTCACATTTATTCCATGAACAAACCGAAAACCACGGCAGAAATCGTCAGGGCGATCGAATAATGAGAGCGAGAGGTTCGGATATCCGGATCTCTCGCTCTCATTACTTTGGCTGCCTACTCCGCCCACATGCTCTCGGAGAGTTCTATCTTTCTGTCCCGCAGCATCAGCTCCTTCACCGCTGCATCCGCGCTCTTGTCCTCAAACAGCACCGCATTGACCTGCTCGATGATGGGAATCTCCACATTGTATTTCTTCGCCAGCGCCATGGCAGCCCTTGCGGAATACACGCCCTCCACCACCATCTGCACCTCGTCCATGGCCTCCTTCATGGTCTTACCCTGACCGATGAGAATGCCCGCGCGGCGGTTTCTGGAGTGCATGGAGGCACAGGTCACAATCAGGTCGCCGATACCCGTGAGGCCGCAGAAAGTCTCAAATTGTCCGCCCATGGCGGTGCCAAGCCTTGCAATCTCCGTGATGCCTCTGGTGATCAGCGCCGCCTTGGTGTTGTCCCCATAGCCTAATCCGTCCGCGATTCCCGCAGCCAGCGCCACTACATTTTTGAGCGAACCGCCCAGTTCCATTCCCAGCACATCCGGGCTGGTATACACGCGGAAGACCTCGCTCATGAACAGGTTCTGGATGTACTCCGCAGTAGCTCTGCTCTTCGCCCCCACCACCACGGAAGTGGGCAGCCCTCTTCCGACCTCCTCCGCATGGGAAGGCCCGGACAGCACCGCCACATCCGCCTGAGGAATCTCCTGCTCTATGATTTCAGACAAAGTCATCAGAGTCTCGTCCTCGATACCCTTTGCCACATTGACAATTTTCTGACCGGGCGCCACAAGGGCGCTGACGCGGTTCGCCGTCCTTCTGGTGTAGGAGCTCGCCACCGCCATGACAAGGAGATCTCTGTCCCGCACTGCCTCGGCGTCATCCGCGGTAAATACCATATCCTCCGCAAGCTTTACCCCCGGAAGCATCTTGTGCTCATGCTGCGTGGAGAGCATTTCCACCTCGGACTCCAGCGCGGACCATATCGTGATCTCATGTCCGTTTTTGTGTAACAGCACTGCAAGCGCAATGCCCCAGCTTCCGCCTCCCAGAATACTGATTTTTGCCATATTCCCTCTTTTCCGCGGCCGTCCATCGACTGAATCGCCCGCTGTTTATTTTTCGTTATTATTTATCCTCATTCTTTTTGGTCAGATAAGTCTTTCTCTCTTCCCCATGGATCAGCCGTCTGATATTCTCCCTATGCTTCCAGAACGCCATGACTGCAAGACAGAAGGACACCACATACATTTCGTTCAGAGTTGTCTGGCTGCTCCCGACAAATACCCCCAGCTGTCCGCAGACCACTATCTCAATCATAAAGCCCACATACACCAGCAGAGAACCCAGCGACACATAATGAGTGGTAAATAAAATGCCAAAAAACACAATCACGCCCATGGGTATAAAATAGGGATGAAGCGAGAGGATGAGTCCCGCTGTGGCAGCAATTCCCTTGCCGCCCTTAAAGCCCATATAGAACGGAAAATTATGCCCCAGGATCGCCCCTGCCGCCGCATAGACGCACAGCAGATAAATCGTGTCCGGATGGCTCGCCCCGTAGAGCAGTCTCGTGACGCACACCGCCAGAATACATTTTGCGCAGTCCCCCAGAAGAACGATGGCTCCCGCCTTTTTGCCCAGCACCCGCAGCGCGTTGGTGGTGCCGGAATTGCCGCTCCCGTGCTCTCTGATATCAATACCGTTCATCTTCCCGTAAAAATATGCCGTCTGAAACAGTCCGAACACATAACCTATCGCCAAACAAACTATACGCTCCATCGCTACTCCTTCTCCTTGCGCTCCCTGATGATAAACCGCAGCGGCGTCCCCTTAAATCCAAAGGTATTCCGAATCTGATTCTCTATATATCTCGTATAAGAAAAATGCATCAATTCCTTATCGTTCACAAAAATCACGAAGGTGGGCGGCTTCACGGACACCTGCGTGATATAATACAGCCGAAGCCGTTTGCCCTTGTCGGAAGGGGGCTGCTGCATCGCCACCGCCTCCGCCATAATCTCGTTCAACACGCCTGTAGCCACGCGCATGGCGTGATTTTCGCTGACCATGTCAATGGTCTCAAAAAGCTTGGGCAGGCGCTGTCCCGTCTTTGCCGACACGAACAAAATCTCCGCATAGGGCATGTAGGACAAGGTATTTCGCACCTTCTCCGTAAAGCGGTAGATGGTCTTGTCATCCTTCTCCAGAGCGTCCCATTTATTCACGGCGATAATCACTGCCTTCCCCCTGTCGTGGGCAATCCCCGCGATTTTCGCGTCCTGCTCCGTGACGCCCTCCACGGCGTCGATGACAAGCACCACGATCTCCGCCCGCTCCACAGCGCCGACCGTGCGGATGATCATGTATTTTTCCAGATCCTCTTTTATCTTATTTTTGCGGCGCAGCCCCGCGGTATCGATAAAGACATATTCCCTGCCGTTATAGACAATCTCCGTGTCCACCGCATCCCGGGTGGTTCCCGCAATATCGGACACAATCAGCCTCTCCTCGCCCAAAAGCTTATTGATCAGCGAAGACTTGCCCACATTGGGCTTACCCACAATAGCCACGCGGGGACGCTCGTCCTCCTCTTCCTCCCCGGCGTCCTCCGGGAAGTGGGATACCACCTCCTCCAGCATATCTCCCAGTCCCATGCGGTTTGCCGCCGAGATGGGATGAGGCTCCCCGATACCCAGATTATAGAACTCATAAACATCCGCCATATACTTGTCGAAGCTGTCCACCTTGTTCACCACCAGCACCACCGGCTTGTGGGAGCGCCGGAGCATGTCCGCCACCTTGGAATCCGCGTCCACAAGCCCCTGCCTGACATCCACCAGAAAGATAATGACATCCGCCGTCTCCATGGCAATCTCGGCCTGCATACGCATCTGGGACAAAATAATGTCCTTGGAATCCGGCTCGATGCCCCCGGTGTCAATCAGTGTGAAATTTTTATCCAGCCAGCTCACATCCGCATAAATCCGGTCTCTTGTGATACCTGGCGTATCCTTTACAATTGATATATTCTCCCCCGCCAACGCGTTAAACAGCGTGGATTTGCCCACATTGGGACGTCCCACCACCGCCACGATCGGCTTGGATTTATTTTTCGCCATGCTCCATCTCCATTTCTGCGGACGCCGCCTCCAGAATACTGTCCAGAAAATCATATCCACTTGATTTTACAATATAAATCGGAACTTGTAAAGTTTCTTCCAAATCTGCCACCGTCAAATCATCCAGAAAAACGCTCTCGCCGCTGCGCAGGACATTCTGGGGCAAGAGCAGACATCTGCCAAGCTCCTGACCTTTCAGCTGGTCTCTGATATCCTGTCCCGTGAGAAGACCGGACACGGTGATACGCTCCCCAAAAAAGTCATTGCGGACGGCATAGAGTCGAATGTCGATATCCGGGTATTGCTCCATCACCTGCTGACACATGGTTTTAATATACGGATATGCGAGATAACCCGTTGCCATGGACAGGACTGCGCGTTCTTCGCCGCAGACGTCTCCGCTATTTTGACTATTATTTTGCTTTTTGTTCTGAACCAATGCGTCCTGAAATTCCTCCAGCAGCAGCCTGAGCATTCCCACACCGTTTTCCAGCTGCAGGTAACCGTCATAGCGCTCCTGCTCGGGCAGCTCCTCCTCCGCCAGGATATACCACTCGTCGCTGGCATGGATAAAATGCGTGCCGTATTTTTCATAACACTCTGACTGATAGCGGTGTATCATGCGGAGCACCTCTCTCGCATCCTCCTTTGTAAAAGGCTCCAAAGGATATAAGCCCTCCCGGAATCTTGACAGTCCCACCGGCACCACGGACACGCTCTCCAGATTGGGAAGATACCGCATCAGCTCCCTGATACTGAAATCCAGCTCAGCTCCATCGTTGACGCCCTTGCAGAGCACAATCTGCCCGTTCATGACGATATCCGCCTCATACAGCCTGTCCACCTTCTTTAAAGCCTCCCCCGCGAAACGATTGTTCAGCATCCGGCACCGCAGCTCGGGATTCATGGTCTGAAAGGAAATATTGATGGGCGACAGATGATACCGGCAGATTCTGTCGATATCATGCTCCGACATATTGGTGAGCGTCACATAATTGCCCTGCAAAAACGAGAGTCTGGAATCATCGTCCTTGAAATACAGGGTGTCCCGCATCCCCTTTGGCATCTGGTCGATAAAGCAGAAAATGCAGCGGTTGTGGCAGTGGCGGTACTCGTCCATCAGCCCGCTCTCAAACTCAATCCCCAAATCCTCGTCCGGATTCTTGCCTATTTCCAGAAGCCACTGTTCCCCATCCGGCTTCTCTACCAGCATTTCTATATAATCGTCCTGAATGAGAAACTGATAATCAAAAATATCCTCTATCCCGGTGTTGTCTATGGACAATATTTTATCTCCCGCCCCGATTTCCAGCTCCTGGGCAATGCTGCCCGGCTTTACGGACTTTACAATATGTTCCTTTTCCATGAATCGCTGCTCCTGTCAAGCCATACTCGCACGAATAATCCATGCCGCTTACCTTCTTATCATACAAGAAATTTCTTGACGTGTCACTACCGGAATGATATAAATTAAGTGTTGGTTTATTTATCAAAATCTACGAACGGAAAAAAGGATATCCTTTGGAGGAAGACCATGCCCAATCTACGCGAACTGGAAAATGCAATGCCTGTAGCTCCCCTGAAGATTGCCGCTCTGCCCTCCGCAGAGAAACTGGGGCATCGAATCAATAACTACATGGTAAACTTTCGCAAAAGTATTCACAATGACAAGGTTAAGAATGATCCCGCCTTTCACGGCTACATTGAAAATAATTATCTGGTGGATTTACATATTCCCCGCTTCGGCAGCGGCGAGGCAAAGGCTGAATTCGGCGAGACCATCCGCGGCAAAGACTTGTTTTTGCTGGTGGATGTATGCAATCACAGTATCACCTATGAGATGCACGGCTATACGAACCACATGTCCCCGGACGACCACTATCAGGATTTAAAGCGCGTCATTGCCGCCTGCAACGGCAAGGCTCACCGCGTCAATGTGATCATGCCCTTTTTGTACGAGGGAAGACAGCACAAGCGAAGCGGCAGGGAGTCTCTGGACTGCGCTTATGCCCTGAAAGAGCTGCGGGATATGGGCGTGAACAATTTTATCACCTTTGACGCCCACGACCCCAGAGTGGCCAACGCCACCCCTCTGAGCGGCTTTGACAATTTTACCCCGCCCTACCAGTTCATCAAGGCAATCTTAAACGCTGAGGACGATCTGCTCATCGACAAGGAGCATCTGCTGGTTATCAGCCCTGACGAGGGCGCCTTGGACCGCGCAATCTATTTTGCCAGCGTCCTGGGAGTGGACACCGGCACGTTCTACAAGCGCAGGGACTACTCCACCATCGTAAACGGCAAAAATCCCATCGTGGCTCATGAGTTTCTGGGCGACAATATCGACGGCAAGGACATTATCATCATCGACGATATGATCTCCTCCGGCGGAAGTATGCTGGACACCGCCAGACAGCTGAAAAAAATGAACGCTCGCCGCGTGTTCATCTGCTGCACCTTCGGGCTTTTTACCGACGGTCTCAAAAATTTTGACGCCGCCTACGAGCACGGCGACTTCGATAAGGTTGTGACCACGGATTTGACTTATCTGCCCCCGGAGCTCTACTCCAGACCTTATTTCATCGAGGCGGACATGAGCAAATTTGTCACCTCCATCATCGACTTTATGAACCACGACGTCTCCCTCTCCAATGTGCTCGCCACCACGGAGAAAATGCGCGGCATTCTGGATGCCTATAACAACCGGAAAAATGTGGACATGGATTTTATCTGAGTGATAAAATCCATGTCCACATCTGTATCCCATATCCTTATCCTATATTTTTATTCTTCATTTTTCTCTTCTTTTTTCTCTTCATCTGCACTCACAGTCTCCGTGTGCTCGGGAAAACGGATCACGGCCTTGAACAAATCTCCGTCCAGCCGGATGTCAAACTCCCCGTTCTGCGCCTGCACCAGATTCTTGGTGATATAGAGTCCCAGCCCTGAGCCCTCTGTGGTTCTGGAATCGTCTCCCCTGATAAAACGCTCCGTCAGATCCGCCGCCTTGATATTCATCTGCCGCTCGGAAATATTTTTCAGGGACATCTCCACGATATTGCCTTCCTCGCGCTCTTCCACCGTCAGGTCGATATAGACTCTGGTCTTTTCCATGGCATATTTATATACATTGTTAAACAGGTTCTCCATTACACGCCACATTCTGCGGCTGTCCGCATAAATATATGCCGGCTCGCTGCCCCCGTCAAAAAATATCTGTAATCCCTTCTCACCCAGATGGTCGGACAGTTCTCCGATAACCTGATTCAAGAGCTCCGCCAGATTCAACCGCTCCATATTCAGCTCGATATTGCCGGAGGAGAGCTTGGAGGCCTCCACCAAATCGTCCGTCAGCTGCTTTAACCGCTGAGATTTCGTGTCCAGCACATCGATATAGCTCTTTGCCGGCTCCTCCTCCACGCCCAGCCGTTTTAACAGATCCACATAGCTGATGATGGATGTGAGCGGCGTCTTGATGTCATGGGAGACATTGGTGATCAGGTCGGTCTTCATCTGCTCATCCTTCATGCTGGTGCTCACCGCCTTGCTGATGCCCTCACCGATATTGTTCACCGCATCCGCCATCTCGCGATTACTGCCGTGAAGGCTGTCCACATCCAGCTTGAAGTCCACTTCGCCGTCCCTGATGCGCCGGATGGCGTCCACAATATCCATCCACTCGCCATTATGCTTAAACAACAGTACTCCCACAAGCCCATCCAGCACAATCAGGACTCCGCCCAGAAGGATTGCCCACAGGCGGTACTGCCACAGCCGCATACAGCCCCAGATGCCAAACAGATTCACGATCAGAAAGATATTATAGGGGATCAGCGTGCTCACCGCCACATTGTGATGCGTCAGGACAAACGCCAGCGCCTTTCGGAAGGAAACCACAATCCAGTGAACCAGACTGTCCCGCCAGAGATTCCCCGACTTGATGCGCCTGATCAGGCTGTACCAGACGATACACAGGCCAAGGCTCAGCGCCCCTCCAAACGCCGCGTAAGAACCATATTCATAGGTCTGAGCCCCCGTCACCCCCATGATATTCAGCGCATGGTTCTCGTACACCGTATCTGCGATCGTGAGCAGATACCGCCCCCCATATCGGGCTGCATATCCAAGGAACACGCAGAATACCGCAAAAACCTCCGTCCAGATATGGTCAAAACTGTTTAGATAGTGATGGATATTTCCCTCGCTGTCGTAGGCGGTTCCCGCCGTCACCGTGAGATAGCCCGCAATAAGCACCCACAGACCGAGCAAAAATCCTATCGTCACCATGATGCCCGTGATGTTGGGCACGATATTTTCAAATAAAATATGCGCGCTGTAAAAGGCGTCCCCCGGCACCGCATAGGAAGTGTCCACGCCGACCCAGATGTGGGTGGACTCCGGGTAGGCATAATTATACTCGTTTAAGTAATTGTGAATATCCGTTTCCGTCAGGCTGGCATTGCCGGTAAACTCCAGACTGTCGGGATAATAGATGAAATAGCGCCTGTACTCCGAAAAATATTCCGTGATTGCCTCATCCGTAAACCCTGCCAGTTCCTCCTGGTTCGTGTAGGTGCGGGTGATGCCATCATCCGTCACCACGCGCATCACATATTTCAGATTGCTGTTAGACTGGTAGAGACTGTTGCAGTTCTGATACAGGGCATAGCTGGCGGACAGCCCCTCTATGGCGTCTATGATATTGCTCTGCAGCTGCATATACTCAATCCAGTTGCCCGCGTAAGCCGTAATCCGCTTCTCCTTATCCGCCGTCTCATAATGTCCGTTCAGCATGGGAAAATACACAGTGACACTACCGTCATCTTCTCTGGACACATCCACAATATCCCCGGGAATCTTTTGAAGAATATAGGAAAATGCCATATCCTCCAACTGCGCCGTCGTATAGAGAGTCATGGCGCTCTCTATGTCAGCCAGCTCCTCCTCCGACCTGGCTCTCTTGTCCTCGCCCGTCTCATTTCCCGCGGCGTTCTTGCTGTAATAGCGCTTGATTTCCGGGATGAAGGCCTCGTCATAAAATCCGATAAAGGAGAGTTCTCCACCCGCGCTCAGCTCAAAATTATAGGGGGAGGCCGCAGGTCCGAAATAATTCACAAAATCCGACATGCTCATGGCACGGTTGGTGTATTCCACGCCATATTTTCCCCATTTGATCAGATCCTCCAGCTCATACACCACCGTGACCGGGCAATTGTTTCCCGTCCCCTTGCGGCCGGCATACTCCGTCACATCGATGAGCTTGGAGGAGTCAAACACTCCTTCCGTCTCCAGCTGTCCTTTGATCACCACCAGTCTGGTGATGTCCGCGACCGCCGTCTGAAAAATATCCTGGAACAGGTCGCTGTCCTCAAACTCCGGCTCCGTATCCAGAGGCGCCAGAGCATAGGTCGTCGGCCCGTCCATGGTCTGCACCGTCAGATAGGAATTGAATAAAATGGTAGCCAGCGCCACCATGATACACATGGCAAGCAGATGCTGTAAAATTCCCAATATCAACCTTCGCAGGGTATGCTTCTCCATAATCGCTCCTATTGCTTGTCTATTTTATAGCCGACTCCCCAGACCACCTTCAGATATCTGGGCTCCTTGGGATTGATCTCAATCTTCTCGCGGATATGGCGGATATGCACCGCCACGGTATTGTCCGCTCCAATGGCGTCCTCGTTCCAGATGCTCTCGTAAATCTCGTTGATGGAAAACACCTTGCCCTGATTTTTCATCAGAAGAAGCAGGATATTGTACTCGATGGGAGTCATTTTCACCGGTTCATCGTCCACAAAAACCTGCTTGTTTTCGTCATTGACTACCAGACCGCCCACCTGATACACTGCCTTCCCCACGCCGTCCATGCTGCCCAGAGAAGTATATCTGCGCAGATTGGAGCGCACTCTTGCCACCAGCTCCAGCGGGTTAAAGGGCTTGGTGATATAATCGTCCGCGCCGATATTCAGCCCCAGAATCTTGTCCGTGTCCTCCGACTTTGCGGACAGCATGATAATCGGGATACTGCTGTACTCTCTGATTTTCAGAGTGGCGCGGATGCCGTCCAGCCTGGGCATCATGATATCCATGATCAAAAGATGGATATCCTCCTTGTTCAAGAGCTCTATCGCCTGTTCGCCGTCATATGCCTTGTAAATATGGTAGCCGTCCTGACTCAAATAGATTTCAATGGCGTCCACAATCTCTCTGTCATCGTCACACACTAAAATATTTGCCATGACCCAAAACCTCCTGATTTAGAATATATAAAAACGCTGCCAGATTGCCTCTCTTCCCATGGCTTGCGCGATGAGAAAACAGATAATCGGGGTTGTGGCAGGTACAGATATCCGTCACCGATATCTGCTTTTCGGGCACACCCGCCCGCATGAGGAGCAGCTTGTTTGCCAGCCATAAATCCAGCTGGTATTTGCCCGGCTCCCTGCCCGGCGTCACAACCTCTGTGCCCTCAAACCTCACCGCAAACTGCGACGCCACATCCTCGCTGACCTCATAGCAGTCCCTGCAGATAGATGGTCCGATGGCAGCGATGCAGTCCGACGGTCTGCTCCCGAAGGTCTCCGCCAGCCTTTGCAGCATACATGCGCCCATGCCATCCACCGTCCCCCGCCAGCCGGAGTGCGCAAGCCCGATGGCGCGCCTTACCGGGTCCACAAAATACAGCGGGACGCAGTCCGCAAAAAAACATGCCAGCACCACGCCGGGCTCGTCGGTAATCAATCCGTCGATGTCCTGATAATCCTGAGGTCTCACCACGCCCTTGCCCCTATCCGCAGTCGTCACATGACGGATATTCGTGGTGTGGGTCTGCACGGAGGCAGCCACATCCTCCGGCGAGACAGACAGTACGCCACAGATGCGCCTGTAGTTTTCCAGCACTGCCTCCCGGTCATCCCCTCTGGTAAAGCTCAGGTTCATGGCTGCACAGTCCCCCGTGCTGACGCCGCCGAGTCTGGTTGTGAACAGATGTCCCACCATATCGGTCTCGGACAGCGCGGGAAATGTGAGATATTCTATGGAATCTATTGCATTCTGCCGCAAAACCTCTCCTCCTGCGGCAGCGCTTCGGATGATTCTATGCATTTTAAGCTCCTTTAATATCGTTTTCCTGCGGCTGCGTGAACGTGAAAAAAGGCATTCTGTATCCACCTGATATCCTCCCCCTGGATTGCCAGCACATCATAGCGCACCGGGGTGTCGTCCCCCAAGCGATGCAGATAGCGGTAATAGTCCGCCGTCCGGCAGATTCGCCGCTGCTTGCGCCCGTCCACAGCCTCCAGCGCGGTGCCGCGGCTTGTGCCGGCGCGGTATTTTACCTCCACAAAGACCAGATAGCCCTCATGCTGCCCCACAATGTCTATTTCCCCCTGCCTGCAGCGGAAATTCTGCTCCACGATCCGCATACCGTGCTCCGCCAGATATTTTGCCGCCATAATCTCTCCAGCACTTCCAACCGCTCTGGTATTCAAATAAACTTCCCTCTCCCGTATTCCATATTTTTATTCTGCATTTATTCCTGCATTTTTCTGCGTTTGTTCCCGCGTTTTCTGTATTTTCCTGCATTTATTCCTGCATTTTCCCTGCTATTTGATCTTGCCCTTTAATTTATCCATGGAGTCCACAAAAATCAAAATCTCCGCCACAACCTCATAGAGCTCCGGCGGTATCATTTCGCCGATTTCCAGTCTTGATAAAGTGTCCGCCAGCTTATCGTCCCGATGGACGGGCACATCGCTCTCCCTGGCTTTCTCGATAATCCGCTCCGCCAGCGCACCCCGCCCGCTGGCGATGACCTTCGGCGCGTCCTCCGACGGATTGTATTCCAGCGCTATCGCCTGTTTGATTTTATTTTTGTCCTTGTCTGCCATACCGCTCCAATCTATGCCCTGACGTCAAACGCATACTGTGCCACCGGCTGCCCGTGCTCCTTTACAGGCAATCCCTTCGCGCCGCCCTCCGGCGCATCCTTGCCGCCCCGCACTTCCATGGCAAAGCTGCAGTCGTAGCCCCGCTTCTGCAATCGCTTCGTGAGCAGCTCCATATGTCCCTCCAGAAAATCCAGCATCTCGTCATCCGCCACATAAAATCTGGTGTTTACATGCTCCGCCTGCATCGTCACATACACATCCACCGGCCCCAGATGTTCCATGTCCAGATGCAGGAGCGCACTGATATTGCCCTCCTTCGCCGCCAGACTGCGCTTATTAGTATAGACATACAAGCCCCCGTGCGCATCCCCCTGCTGGAGTCTCAGGGGAAGCTGTATATAAGTATAGGCCTGATTGAGCTGCTGTAAAAAATCCAGATTCTGGCTCATATTGCCCGCAGCCTTTCCGGCGGCGGAATTCGTCTGTCCGTTCTGCTCCAGGGTCTGCGTCAGCGTCTTCAGCTGTCTGCTCAGCCGGGAATACAGCTCTCCGACTTTATCTGCGTCAGCCACTTCCCTTGGCTCGATTGTCCAGAGTCTGGATAACCCGTCCGCAAGCAGTCTCTGCGCTCCCTTATTGGCAAGCAGTCCCTTCAAAAGAGGCTGATTGCCGTCCCGAAGCCCCTGCTCCAATACTGCCTGCAGGGCTTTTGCCTGTTCCGTCAAATCTCCGCTCTGCATCGCCTGAGCAAGCTGCTGCAGCACGCTGCCATAGGCCTTATCCTCCCCCACGGCATCCTGTATGAATTTCAGCAGCTCTCCTGAGGTAAAGTCCTTTACCGCCTCCTGTGCCGGAACATTATCCGGCCCGGCGGCATCCGCAAAAACAGGCTTCTCTGCATCGGAAGCGGACTTTAACTCCTCCACTCCGCTCTCCGTCACGATATATTTCACCGCATTGCTCATGGCTTCCCGGCGACCCGCGCCGGAGGTCTGCTCCGTCTCCTTCAGGGCGTCCGCACTGACGGCAGCATTCTCTGCGCCGGAAGCAGCGCTCTGTGCGCCGGCTCCGCCGTTTTCTCCATCCTCTCCATCCTGCACCGTCTGCCCGTTTTCCGCCACAGCACCCGCTTCCCCGCCGTCTCCGGCAAGCTCCTTTAACATCCCCAGAAGCTCCTGAAACATCCGCGCAGCCCCTTCGACATTGCCCTCCAGAACCATGCCCTCCATGGTCTCGGGGAGCGCGCCCAACACCGTATGCATCCCCTCCACCAGCTGATGCGTCATATTTTTATAAGAACTGATCTGCGCCAGATTTTCCTCGTTCACCGGCAGACCCAATTTATGCAGATCCACCACGTCAGAGATATCCGCCCCCGGAAATGCATTCACGTCCCGAAACATCTGCTGCAGGGAATTTCTGTCTACCGCAAGCCCCTCCTCCATCATCAGCCCAGTCATATATACCGTGCTCTGATTGATTGGCAGGGATGCCATCTCCAGAGCCTTCATCCCATTGGCCTCGCTGGCGGTATTTGCAAACAGGGGACTCAAGGTCAGCATCTGTCCATTGTTTCTCACCTCAAAGGTCATGGTCTTGCCAATCTCCAGATTCATATTCCGGTCAACTCTGGCCTCCAGGATCATATCATCCGAAACCTTAATCTGCACCTGGCTGCCGTTTCGGGACACCACCTCGCCCTGAAGAGTCTGCCCCGGCGCAAGCGTCTGAATCTGACGTCCCACAAGTCCTGAGTTTCCCCGATTTGGGACAGACGAAACTTCTGTCTTCTGCGCACCTGTACTCTTTGGCTGTCCGCCCGCCAGCATATCCGTCAGTATCATGCTCCTCGCCTCTCTACACAAAATTTTTGATAAAACTTCTCCTGTGAATGGGTGTGGGTCCGTATTTTTTCAAAGCTTCGATATGGGCGCTGCTCCCATATCCCTTATTGCCCGCAAAACCGTACTCCGGGAAAATCCCGTCATACTCCTCCATCATCCGATCCCTCGTCACCTTTGCGATGATGCTCGCGGCTCCTATCGAGATACTCTTGGCGTCCCCCTTGATGATCGGCACCTGAGGAATATCCACACCGGGAATCCTCACAGCGTCATTCAATAAAATATCCGGCTCGGGGGAAAGCTTCCCAATTGCCTCCCGCATGGCCTCATAGGTGGCCTGCAGGATATTGATCTCGTCGATGCGCTCCGGTGACGCATAGCCCACCGCCCATGCCACCGCCTGTTTTGTGATGACAGAATAAAGCTCCTCTCTCTTTTTTTCGGAGAGCTGCTTGGAATCATTTATATATAGAATGTCACAATTTTTTGGCAAAATTACGGCTCCTGCCACCACAGGTCCCGCCAGAGGCCCTCTTCCCGCCTCGTCGATACCGCAGATATAAGCATGAGCCGCATACTCCCGCTCATACTGCTTTAGCTTCTCCAGGCGCGCCCGCTCCTTCTCAAGCGCCTGCAGACGCTTTCTTGCAGTCTCCACCAGCTTTTGCGCACCCGCCCGCTCATCGCTCGCATAGCATTCTATAAAGGCAGGCAGCTCATCCTCACAAGCTGCCTGTAACCGATTTTTTATCTCTGTCAGACTGACCATTCTCCCATCCTCCCGTCCTGTCACTGATGCTTTAAAAAACCAAATTTCTCAAGCGGCCAGATGCGGACCCATATCTTTCCCACAATATCACTCCTGTGGATATTGCCCACGACCTCCATGCGGCTGTCGCTGCTGTTGTTGCGATTGTCCCCCATGACAAAATATTCGTCGTCTCCCAGAGTGATGGGCTCTGCCGCCCTGCCTATCGTCTCCGGCTTGATGACTTCCCTTCCGTAGGACTCCTGCAGGACTTCTCCGTTGATATAAATATTTCCGGCTGTGTCAATCTGAACCGTCTCGCCGGGCAGTCCGATAATACGTTTTATGAAATTGGTATCCTCCTTATACTGAAAGGGGAATACAATGATGTCAAACCGTTCCGGTTCATGGAACCGATAGGAAAGCTTGTCCAGAAAAAGCTGATCTCCATCGGAAAGCGTGGTCTCCATGGAGGAGCCCTCCACCTCCGTCCTCTGAACGACAAATGCGACCAAAAGCCATGCGACCACCAGCACAAAAAGCAGATAAAGCCCTGTATTTATCAATTCTTTCAGTATCTTCTTTTTCATAGCAATTATCTCCTCTCCAATGTCAGGCGACCCAGCCTGCCGCTGCGAAAGTCGTCGATAAAGAGCGCCGCCGCTCTGAATAAATCCGGTTCGCCTCCTCTGGCGATACATTTTCTGCTCTCCGCAATGCCCGCCAGAGCCTTTGCGGCATCTTTTTTTGCCAGCTCCTCCGAATGCATCCATGCCTCGTCCGTCAGACCGTAACGCCCGGGAACGGCATCCGGATAATACCGATGAATGACGCGGAGCAGATCACAGGCAAGCTCCTCCTGCACTATGATCTCATCGTTCATGGAGCCGATAAAAGCCAGACGCATACCGACCTCCTGGTCCTCGAATTTGGGCCAGAGAATGCCCGGTGTATCCAGAAGCTCCAGATTCTTATTCAGCCGGATCCACTGCTTTCCCTTGGTGACTCCCGGCTTATTTCCCGTCCTGGCGCAGGCTTTTCCCGCAAAGGAATTAATAAAAGTAGACTTCCCCACATTGGGAATCCCCACCACCATGGCGCGCACGGGACGATTGACAATGCCGCGCTTTTTGTCCCGCTCCAGCTTCTCCCTGCACGCCTCCTGCACCAGCCCGTCCATGGCCTTTAAGCCGGCGCCGGATTTCGCGTTAATCTCCAGCACATGGGCTCCCTGCTCCTGAAAATACTGCACCCACTGTCTGTTCTGTGCAGGGTCAGCCAGATCCGACTTATTCATCAGCACGATGCGGGATTTGTTTCTGCCCAGCTCATTGATGTCGGGATTGCGGCTGCTCAGAGGAATGCGCGCATCCAAAAGCTCAATGATCAAATCCACAAGTTTTATATTTTCCTGCATCATACGAACCGCCTTGGTCATATGACCGGGATACCATTGATAATTCATAACTGCTCCAATCAGATTTAATGTACGGCGCTTATGCTGTGGCTGCCGCTTACTTGATAAAGCCCAAGCCCGCCTCCTGACAGGCAAGCCTGAACCACGCCCTTCCGATAATGTCCGCGTCCCGCACCTGTCCCACGTTGGCAGAGCGGCTGTCCTCGCTGTTGTTGACATTATCGCCCATACAAAAATATTCTCCCTTACCCATGGTGAGCGGATTCTCCGCGATTCCCGCCTCCAAAATCTTCTCACCCGCCCACGGACTGGTCTCGCCGTTCACATACAGGACTCCGTCCTCGATAAGGACATTATCCCCGGGAACCGCCACTACGCGCTTTACATAATAATGCGCATTCTCATTACCGTTTGGCAGAAAGATCACCACGTCCCCGACCTTTGGCGAGGAGAGCACATAGCTGAAGCGATCAACCAGAATCCTCTGGCTGTTATAGAGCGAAGGTTCCATGGATACTCCCACCACATGGGTGGTCATTCCGAAAAAATACACTGTCACCACAGCTATGAAGCCTACCGCCAATATGCTGAAAATCCAATTAAAAATTTCCCGCAGGACGGCAGAGCTTATTTTCTTTTTCCGCTGGTAAAAACTCAGTCCCTTGTGCCGCGCCATATTCCATCACTCCGCCTTTGTCATTTGCCCACTGCCTTACAGTATAACACAAATCCCAAAAATAGAAAAGGGCAATTGCATCCCCTGCAATCACCCTCATTCTCCGTGTTGACTGTTTTATTGATCATCTTACAAGCTCTTTTACCTTTGCCTTCTTACCAACGCGATCTCTCAGATAATTCAGCTTCGCACGTCTCACCTTACCGCGTCTCACAACCTCAATCTTCTCGACATTGGGAGAATGCAACGGCCAGGTCTTCTCCACACCGATGCCGTTGGAAGTCTTTCTGACCGTAAAGGTCTCTCTGTTGCTTCCGCCCTGTCTCTTCAGGACAACGCCCTCAAACACCTGAATTCTCTCGCGGTTACCCTCTTTAATCTTACCGTAAACCTTCACGGTATCGCCTACATGGAACTCATCCACGGTCTCCTTCAACTGTTCCGCTTCAATTTCTTTGATAATATCACTCATAGCGAGCCTCCTTCATAAAATGGATGTTCTTAATACCTTTCGTAACAGAGGACCATCTCGTTTTCACAACAAATGCTATTTTAACACAGTGTTCCCGTAAATGCAAGCATTTTTCACACTTTCCGTATCTTTCCGTATCTTTATCTTTCCAGCCACCAGATGCTCTCCTTTGACAGATACAGTCCCAGCCGCTCCTGCAGCCGAAGCGACGGCTCGTTATCCGCAAAGACATGCGCATATGGCACATAGCCAAGCTCCAGGTGCCGATTGATGCCAAACGCCTCCAGCGAGGCGCCAAGCCCCTGTCTGCGGCAGGCCTCCTCCACATACAAAATCCCCAGACTGCCGTCGGAATGACTGCCGACAAAGCCCGCCAGACGACCCTCCACGAAAGCGCCATACAGCGCCTTAGCCCGGAGCCTCTCCATCAGATAATCCTCGTCCTCGTATCCGTAATGTGCCGTCAGATAAGGCAGCTGCGCCTCGTCCAGCACGCGGATATCCTTATGACGGACAGGCAGCGGATTCTTCTGGGTATAACAGGCCTGTCTGCACTCAGACAGCATCCGAAAGCCAAACTCCCCGCACAGCGGCCCGTTCAGAAATGCCTGAGAGGTCACAACAGCCTCCGTCTCATCCGGTATCGCGGAAAGTATCTGCTTTGCCTGCTCCTCATCCGCCGCGCTCAGCATGCAGACCCGGCATCCTCTGTCATAGATCAGCACCGCTCCGGCTCCGTTCACCAATATCTCACCCCGCCCCCGGGACAGACTCTCCATCATATGAAGATTATGCCTCTTATTCATGGAGAGGCGTTTGATCAAAGCCTCCTGCTCCTCATATCTCGCGTACAGATCCGGCCTCCGCTCCCTTGTGAGCGCCTTGGACTGCTCCAGCCTCCATGCTGCGATTTTCCTGTGGTCGCCGGACAGGAGCACCTCCGGCACCCTCTTTTGCTTCCACACCTTGGGTCGGGAATACTGGGGATATTCCAGAAGCGCCCGGTGAAAGCTCTCCGTCTGCGCCGACTCGTCATTGTGCAGCACCCCCGGCACAAGCCGTGCCACCGCGTCAATCATCACCATGGCAGGCAGCTCGCCTCCAGTGAGCACATAATCTCCGATGGAGATATAATCGGTCACAATCTCCTCCAACACCCTCGCGTCGATTCCCTCGTAATGCCCACAGAGAAAGACCAGTTCCTCCTCCCTGGCCAAATCCATGGCACAGCTCTGCGTAAAGGGAATCCCCTGAGGCGTCACATAGACCGTGCGCAGACGCTTTCCCACGCTTCCCATGCTGCCCTCCGGTCTGCCGCCCGCCACCGATTTCCATGCGTCATACACCGGCTGCGCCTGCAGGAGCATACCCGCACCGCCTCCATAGGTATAATCGTCCGCCTTCCCGTGTTTATCCTGCGTGTAATCCCGGATATTCACCGCGTGAATCTCTATATGGTTGTTTTCTACCGCCCTGCCGATGATGCTGGTGTTTAAAATATTATCCACCATCTCGGGAAACAGCGTCAATACATGAAATTTCATCAAATCAGCCCGTCCAATATATGAATCTGCATTTCTCCCGCCTCCACGTCCACTCTCAGGACGCACTCCTTAATAGCGGGTAGGAGCAGTTCCCTTCCATCCATTAAATCAATGATATAGACATCGTTTGCACCGGTCTCCAGCACTTCCCTCAAAACGCCTATTTCCTCTCCGTCCTCATCCAGCACCCGAAGCCCCATCAAATCCGCGATAAAATACTCATCCCGCCCCAAACGCACGGCGTTCTCCCGCGTGACATAAAGGCTCTTCTGCCGCAGCTTCGCCGCAGCCTCAGGGCTCTCCACTCCTTTTAGCTTCAATATCACAAGCTGCTTAAAGAATTTTACGCCCTCTATCTCCATCAATATATCCCCGGCTCCGCCGTCCAGGATCACTTCTTTTAGCCGTTTAAACCGTCTGGGATCGTCCGTTGTGGGATAAACCTTTACCTCGCCCCGCACTCCGTGGGGGGCGGTGATGACGCCTACCTGAAATCTCTCTTCCATATCCATACTCCGTTTTGAATTGCTCTTGATGCGATTGCCCTCGATTGGCCTGCTCCCGACTGCCTTCATAAAATAATGATGGCGGAACACGCCTACACGCATCCCGCCGCATTTGCAAATCCTAGACGATTTCCACGTCCACCCTCGTATTATCTTTGGACGATGCCGCCTTCACCACAGTGCGGATTGCCTTTGCAATTTTGCCCTGCTTGCCGATAACCTTGCCCATATCGGAGGCCGCCACATGCAGTTCGACAGTGATGTTTCTGCCCTCCGTCTTCTCAGTCACAACCACTTCCTCCGGGTGCTCGACAAGTGCCTTTGCAACTACTTCCACCAATTCCTTCATAATCCACCTCCAAAGATCAGATTACTATTTCTCGATACCCGCAGCCTTGAACAGCTTGCCCACAACCTCGGTAGGCTGAGCGCCGTTAGCCAGCCACTTCTTAGCCAGCTCCTCATTGATCTTAAAGGTGCTGGGATCGGTGCTGGGATCATAGGTGCCAATCTCCTCGATAAATCTTCCGTCTCTGGGAGAACGGGAATCAGCCACGATGATTCTATAAAAAGGAGCCTTCTTCTGTCCCATTCTTCTCAATCTGATTTTTACTGCCATTTCTTTTTCCTCCATACTTTAAAAATATTGTTTTGTGTGTGCCCCGAGGGGCTATGATAAGAACGATACGCCGGGGCGTCTCTGTTCCAATCTACCGTTTTAATGCATTCCGCTGTTTTCCACCGTTTTAATTTGGCTCAGGCGTCCGCCTCAGAAGGGGAATCCGCCCTTCATGCCGCCGAAGCCGCCGAACATTCCGCCGCGGCGCTTTCCCTTGCCGCCGCCCATCTGCTTCATCAGCTTCTGGCTCTGCTCAAACTGCTTGATAAAACGGTTTACCTCGGATATGTCCACCCCCGCGCCGTTTGCAATCCTGTGTTTTCTGCGGGGATTGAGCAGCTTGGGATTGCGGCGCTCCTCCACGGTCATGGAGAGCACGATGGCCTCCAGATGCTTTAGCTGCTTCTCATCAATCATAGACTCCAGATCCCCGGCTTTGATACCCATACCGGGCAGCATACTCAAAATACTGGACAAACCGCCCATATTGCGCATCTGCTTCATGCTCTCCAGATAGTCCTCAAAGTCGAACTTCCCCTTCTTCATGCGCCCCGCCATCTCGCGGCTCTTATCTTCATCAATGTCGATGCTCTCCTGCGCCTTCTCGATCAGGGAGAGCACATCACCCATGCCCAAAATCCTGTTCGCCATGCGCTCCGGGTAAAACTGCTCCAAATCGGAGAGCTTCTCCCCCATGCTCACAAATAGAATGGGTTTCCCCGTCACAGCCTTTATGGACAATGCCGCACCGCCGCGGGTGTCTCCATCCATCTTCGACAGCACCACGCCGTCGATGCCCACCTTCTCGTCAAACTCCTTCGCCACGTTCACCGCGTCCTGACCGGTCATGGCGTCCACCACCAGAAGCGTCTGATGAACCGAAACCAGCCGCTTGATCTCCTGCAGCTCCGCCATCATATCCTCGTCCACATGCAGACGACCCGCCGTATCAAGTATCACCACATTATGTCCGTTTTTCTCCGCATAGCGGACTGCCTCCACCGCAATCTCTACAGGCTTGTGATCCGTGCCCATGTCAAACACTTCCACGTCCACCTTACCGCCGTTTACATGGAGCTGCTCCACCGCCGCAGGTCTGTAGATATCACAGGCAACCAGCAGCGATTTCTTGCCCCTGAGCTTTAGCTTCCCGGCAAGCTTCGCCGTCGCAGTGGTCTTACCTGCGCCCTGAAGTCCCGCCATCATGATGACGGTGACTGCCTTTCCGGGCTGCATGGCAATTTCCGTGGTCTCGCTCCCCATCAGGGCGATCATTTCCTCGTTTACGATTTTAATTACCATCTGCCCCGGATTCAGACCGTTCATCACGTCCTGGCCGATGGCACGCTCCTCCACAGCCTTCACAAACTGCTTTACAACCTTGAAATTGACATCCGCCTCCAGAAGCGCCATCTTAACTTCCTTCAGCGCCGCCTTGACATCCTCCTCCGTCAGCCTTCCCTTGCTCCTGAGGTTCTTAAACACATTCTGCAGTTTGTCCGTTAAACTCTCAAATGCCATTCTGTTTCCTCAATTATTGCGTTCTAATTTATGTTTTCGACTCTCGCTTACAACTCCTTCAACAGCTGCTCCGCAAGCTCCCGGATACGCCGCATGCGCTCCCCTGATTCTGCGGGGCTGCTCCCGGCAGCCTCTGTCAGCCGCTCAATCTCCCGGATTCTGCCCTTCGCTTCCGCAAAACGCTTCACCAGATGGAGCTTCGCCTCATAATCCTGCAAAATCTTGTCGCAGCGCTTAATCAGATCGTGGACGCCCTGTCTGCTGATTCCTCTCTCCTCGGCAATCTCACCCAGAGACATGTCATTGTAGACCGCATCCTCATAAATACTGCGCTGATGTTCCGTAAGCAACTCCCCATAAAAATCATACAAAAGAGCCTGCTCAAAAATCTTCTCCATGTCACCCACCCGGAAGGTATAGATTTGTTATATCCTTTATACCGACTTTGCTATATTACTATAAAAAGAAAGGGGTGTCAAGTGTTTTTTCTTTACACCATTGTTTAATAAAAATCCACATATCTGTTCCTGATTTTGGAACAAGTTATATATCACAGCTTTTCACTGAAAATATTTTTATAGCCCTCTCCATAAATTTCCGTAGCGCTGGTGATGATCATGAATGCCAGCGGATCCTCCTCCTTCACAATCTCCTCCGCCTTGGGGGAGAGGTTCTTGCGGATCACGCACATGATCACGCTCTTTTGTCTGCCGCTGTAGGCGCCGCTCCCGTTCACATAGGTGACGCCGATATCCAGTTCCTCCAGAATGCGCTTTGTGATGCTCTCGTGGTGGTCGCTGATAATATAGATCAGCTTCGCGCCGTCCCGCCCGTACAGCACCACATCCAGCACCACGGAAGTGATAAAAATCGCCATCCCCGCGTAGAGCGCCCGCTCTATATCGCGAAACAGCAGCGCCGACGCCGTCACCACCATGGCATCCAGCGTGAGGAAGAGCGAACCGGTCTTCATATAAGGCATTTTCAGGCGCAGGAGCTTCACCACGATGTCCATTCCGCCCGTGGTCGCCCCCGCGCGGAACACAAGCCCCATGCCCACGGCAATGAGGGAGCTCCCCACCACCGCCGCCAGAAACAAATCATTTGTCACCGCGCTGTATCGGGAAAGCACATTGGTAAAGGTCGAGGTGAGCGCTGTGCAATATATCGTGGAAAGAATAAAACGAAAGCCAAACTTCCACATGCCCACCGCGAGGATTGGTATGTTCAAAATAAAAATCCATGTACCGGTCTCCAGAAAGGTGATGCGGTTTAAGATAATGGATATGCCCGTGACGCCGCCGGGAGCCAGAGAATTCGGGTCGAGAAAAAGGCTGACTCCCACCGCATAGATGCCGCATGCCACCGTCATCAAGAGATAATCCAGCGCCCTGCGCTGAGGCGTTTTTCTCTCTATAAAACGCAGCTCCTGCTCTTTTACTTTATCCGCCGCCCGCTTTGCACTCTGCTCTGCCATTCTGATTACCTGCCGTTCTCAAAATCTGTCCCGTCTGCCTCTGTTTATTTATGCACAGTTTTCTTCGGTCTTATCCCTTTCGGAACGGAATCATCAGATATTGGTGCGCACCTGCTTGGGCTTGTAGCCCTCTCTCTCCAGCGCATCCATGATCTGCTTCTTATGCTCCGTACCGAAGGCCTCCAGCGTGATTCGCAGCTCAACCGCCGCGCTGCGGTTGATGGACACGAACTGATTGTGCTCGAGCTTGATGACATTGCCGCTCACGTCCGCGATGATGCCGGACACTCTGCAGAGCTCGCCGGGCTTATCGGGAAGCAGCACCGATACGGTAAATATCCTGTCGCGCATGATCAGTCCCTGCTGAACCACAGAGGACATGGTGATCACATCCATATTGCCGCCGCTTAAGATGGACACCACCTTCTTGTCGGACACCTTCAGATGCTTTAAGGCTCCTACCGTCAAAAGACCTGAATTCTCCACCACCATCTTGTGGTTTTCCACCATGTCAAGGAATGCCACCACCAGCTCCTCGTCCTCCACGGTGATGATATCGTCCAGATTGGCCTGCAGATAGGGAAAGAGCTTCTCACCGGGCGTTTTCACCGCCGTGCCGTCCGCGATGGTGCTCACCCTCGGGAGCGTCGTCACCTTACCGTTTTTCAGGGATTCCTGCATACAGTTTGCCCCTGCCGGCTCCACGCCGATGACCTTGATCTTTGGATTCAAAAGCTTTGCCAGAGTGGACACGCCCGTGGCAAGCCCGCCTCCGCCGATGGGCACCAGAATGTAATCCACTAGCGGCAGCTCCTTAAAAATTTCCATGGCGATGGTTCCCTGTCCGGTTGCCACCGTCAGATCGTCAAAGGGATGAATGAAAGTATAACCGTGCTCTTCCGCCAGCTCATAAGCCTTGGCACAGGCCTCATCGTACACATCGCCCCAGAGCACCACCTCAGCGCCATAGCTCTTGGTGCGGTTCACCTTCATCAAAGGCGTGGTGGTAGGCATCACGATGGTTGCCTTCGCCCCGTAGCACTGCGCCGCGTAGGCAACGCCCTGAGCGTGATTGCCCGCGGAGGCGGTAATCAGACCCTTGCTCCGCTCCTCATCCGTCAGCGTACTCATCTTGTAATAGGCGCCGCGCAGCTTATACGCCCCGGTAAACTGCATATTCTCAGGCTTTAAATAAATGCGGTTGCCGGTCTGTGCGCTGAAATAATCACTGTAGACCAGCTTGGTCTCGGAAGCCACCTTCCGCACCACTTCACAGGCCTCCTCAAATTTACTCAGCGTCAACATCTGTTCTTCCATCTTGTTCCTCCTCCATGTTCACATCAAACAACGCGTTCACAAATTCATCCGGGTCAAACTTCTGCAGGTCATCCATGGACTCGCCCACCCCGATATATTTTACGGGCACATTGAGCTCCGACTGGATTGCCACCGCGATGCCGCCCTTTGCCGTGCCGTCCATCTTGGTGAGTATGATGCCCGTGAGATTTGCCACATCGCCAAACTCCCTGGCCTGCACCAGAGCGTTCTGTCCGGTGGTTCCGTCCAGCACGATCAGGTTTTCCCGATGTGCGTCCGGGAACTGTGCGTCGATGATACGGTTCATCTTGCGCAGCTCCTCCATCAGATTTTTCTTGTTGTGGAGCCGTCCTGCCGTGTCGATCAAAAGCACGTCCACGCCCCGCGCCCTGGCCGCGCTCACCGCATCGTACACCACGCTGGCGGGGTCCGCCCCCTCCGTGCCGCCTATCATGGGCACGTCCGCGCGCCTCGCCCACTCCGCAAGCTGCTCTCCCGCCGCCGCGCGAAAGGTATCCGCCGCCGCGATCAGCACTTTATTGCCCTGCGCCTTCAGCTTTCCGGCGAGCTTTCCCACCGAGGTGGTCTTGCCCACGCCGTTGACGCCGATAACCATGATGATGGACTGCCTGTGCTCAAAATCGTAGGCGGTCTCATCCACCCGCATCTGCTCCCGGATGCTTTCCACCAAAAGCTGCTTACAGTCCGCCGGCTCCTTGATGTGCCGCTCCCACACCTGCTCCTTGAGTCTCTCGATGATGGCGTTGGTGGCGCTGACGCCGATATCTCCCATGATGAGTATCTCCTCCAGCTCCTCATAGAAATCATCGTCGATGGAAGAAAACCCGCTGAACACAGAATCGATTCCCCGCACAATATTATTGCGGGTCTTGGTCAGACCTTCCTTCAGCCGCGCAAAAAAGCCCTTCTTCTCCTCACTCATACCTAGTCCTCCAATTCCTTGTCAATCAGATTCACGCTCACCAGAGTGGAGACTCCCTTCTCCTGCATGGTGATTCCGTAGAGTCTGTCCACCTGCTCCATAGTGCCTCTTCTGTGCGTGATGACAATGAACTGCGTGTTCTTCGTCAGCTTATGTAAATACTTTGCAAAGCGCCCCACGTTGGAATCGTCCAAAGCCGCCTCAATCTCGTCCAGCAGACAAAAGGGCGAGGGCTTGAGATTCTGGATTGCAAACAACAGCGCGATAGCAGTCAACGCCTTCTCTCCGCCGGAGAGCTGCATCATATTCTGCAGCTTCTTGCCGGGGGGCTGGGCGATAATGCGGATGCCGGCCTCCAGAATATCCTCGTCCTCCATGAGCTCCAGCGTACCCTTTCCGCCGCCGAAAAGCTCCTTAAAGACCTTGTCAAACTCTCTGGTGATATCCGCAAACTTCTCCGTAAACTGCTTGCGCATGGCTGCGTCCAGCTCCTCGATGATCTTCTCCAGCGTCTTTTCCGCCTCCACCAGATCATCATGCTGAGTCTTCATGAAGGTATAGCGCTCCATCAGATTCTTATAGTCCTCGATGGCATTGACATTCACGTCCCCCAGACGCTTTATCTGCTCCTTCAGAGCCGCCACATCCCGCTTCATGGCCGCCAGATCCGTCATGCTCTCGTCCCGCATGGACGCGGCGTCGCTTAAGGTAATCTCATACTCATCCCACATATAATTAATCTGCGCAGTGACGGATTCCTCCAGCTTTTCTTTCTGGGCGTTCAGACGATAGACCTCCTTGTCCAGGGAGGTCATGCGCTCGGAGAGCTCCTCCCTGCTCTTAAAGAAGTTCTTCTGGCTCACGGAAAGCTCCTCCTTGCGGGCGATATCCTCCTTCAGCTTCTGTTCCGACTCGTTCTGCGCGTCGTGGGACGCCGTGATAGTCTTTTGGAGCTCGATAATCTGCTCCTGCTTTTGCTCCACCGCCCCGGCATTCTCCTCGAGGGTCTGCAAAATCTCCGCAAGCTCCTCCTGAAAGCGCTCCAGCTCCCCGTCGATACGGTCTACATTGGTCTGGTGGAAGCTCTGGGTCTGCAGCATCTTTCCCACCTTCAAATCCCACTCGGCAACCTGCGCCGCGGCCTCCGACTCCCGGACGCGCCTCTCCTCCACTTCCTTCTGGAAATTTAATATCTCCTCCTGAGTGGTCTTCTCCAGCGTCTCGCTGTCTGAGAGCTCCTTCTGAATGTCCTCCTTGCCGTGCTCAATCTCAGAAATACGGCCTTCAATCTCCTGTTCTTCCACGCGGAGGCTCTGAGCGCCCTCCTGCTCCTCCTCCATGCGCTCTCTCGCCTGCTCAATATTCAGACGGGCGGTATTCTGCGCGATGGATTTGCGCTGAAGCTCCGCCTTCAGAGTCTCCAGCTCCATGCGCAGCTTATTTCTTCTGGCCTTGGTATCCGCAATCTCCTGATTCACCGAATCCACCGTGGCAAGAAGCTTTTTCACACTCCTGGTCAGCTCCTCAATCTCACGCCGTCTCCCCAACAGATTGCTGTTATTCTTAAAGGCGCCGCCGCTGATGGCTCCGCCGGGCACCAAAAGCTCGCCCTCCAGCGTCACCATCCGGATGCCGTAATCATATTTCCGCGCTATTTTCACCGCGTTGTCCACATTGTCAACCACCACAATGCGCCCCAGCATGGCCTTCGCCACATTCTGATACTTTTTGTCGATGTCCACCAGCTCGTCCGCCATGCCGATGACGCCCTTTTCCTTCAGGGACTCGGGATTCTTGAACTCCTGAGGCTTCGTGATGCTGGTGAGGGGCAGGAAGGTAGCCCTGCCCAGACGATTCTGCTTCAAATACTGAATCATCTTCTTGGCAGTATTTTCATCGTCGGTGACAATATTCTGGATATTGCCTCCCAGCGCGGTCTCGATGGCGGTCTCGTACTTTTTGTCCACCTTGATGATATCCGCCACCACGCCTATGATGCCCTTTTCCTTCTCCTTCTGCTCCATGACCTTTTTAACACTGCCGCCATAGCCCTCATAGCGTTCCGTCAGGTTTGTCAGAGCCTCCAGCTTGGACTGCTCCATATGATAGGCCGCCTGAGTCTCCCGCAGCTTTGCGTCCAGATTGGTGAGCAGCATACGGATGTCCCCGAGCTCCAGATTGACCCCTGCCTCCTTCTCATTCATCTTTCCAAGCTCCGCGGTGATGGACTCAAACTCCGCCTCCAGCTGCTTCAGCTGTTCCTCTCTGGCAGCCTCCTCCGACTTGGCGCGCAAAAGTCTTGAATTCAGCTCCGCCTTTCGGATATTAATCTGCTCCATCATGGTGTCAAAACGTCCCATTCTGGACTTGATGGTGGCGCGCTGATTCAGTTCGCCAATTATGACATTCTTGCCGTTTTCTATTTTATTATTCAGTTCCTCTATCTCTGCCTGAATCTGCTGAAGCATGGCGCGCATCGAATCCGCAGTGCCCGAAATCTCCTGCACCTGATTGTCAATCTCCTGCTTTTCCTCCAGGATTTTTTGCCGCTCTTCGTTATGAGTGTCAATCTCCTGCTTAAGCGCGCTCTTACGATTGTTCAGATGGGCGGCGCTGCCCTCGGCGGAATGAATCTGCTCCCGCAGGACATTGATCTGCCCTTCCAGCTTCCCCCGCAGAAGTCCCGTGTCCGTCAGGCTCTCCCGGGCGGTCTCAATCGCCTCGTCAAGGGCTTCTATCTCAGCCTGAATGCGCTCATATTCCGACTTAATGCCCTCGTACTGCTCCGTGGCCTCCTGCAGGTCGCGCCCTGCGATATCATATTTCTCTCCCACGGATTGGAGCTGCTCCCTGAGACGCCCGTTCTCCATGAGAAACATATTCACATCCAGAGTCTTTAATTCCTCTTTTTTCCTGAGATAGACCTTGGCCGTCTCAGACTGCTTCTCCAAAGGTTCGGTCTGCTTCTCCAGCTCGGACAGGATATCGGAGACGCGCACCAGATTCTGCTGCTCGTTCAGGAGCTTCTGCTGGGCGGCTGCCTTGCGGCGCTTGAATTTCACAATGCCCGCAGCCTCGTCAAAGAGCTCTCTTCGCTCCTCCGGCCTGCCGCTCAAAATCTTGTCAATCTGACCCTGCCCGATAATGGAATAGCCCTCCTTGCCGATACCGGTATCATAAAAGAGCTCGTTCACATCCTTGAGGCGGCATATCGTCCCGTTTAACAGATATTCACTTTCTCCGGAACGGTAGATTCTCCTCGCCACAGTCACCTCGTCATAATCGATGGCGAGCTGATGGTCAGAATTGTCCAGCGTAATCGCCACATAAGCATAGCTCAAGGGCTTTCTGGTTTCCGTTCCCGAGAAAATGACATCCTGCATGCTGGCGCCGCGCAGCTGTTTGACGCGCTGTTCCCCCAGCACCCAGCGCACGGCGTCCGCAACATTGCTCTTTCCGCTTCCGTTGGGACCCACGATACCCGTGATGCCGTTGTGAAACTGAAATACTATTTTGTTTGCGAAAGATTTAAAGCCGTGTACCTCAATGCTTTTTAAATACATATCCCTGTTCCTTCAAAAAAAGCAGCGCCTCATAAGCCGCCTGTTGCTCCGCCGCCTTTTTCGTCCTTCCCAAGCCTCTCCCGAGACTTTTGTCCTCCATGATGACCTCCACCACAAAGGTCTTATTGTGCTCCGGCCCGCTCTCGTCGATAAGCTCATAGTGAAACTCTCTCTTGAGCACGCCCTGAATCAACTCCTGCAGATTACTCTTGCTGTCATAAAACAGCCGCTTATCCTCCAAATCGGACAGGATAAAGCGATTGATAAACTCCCTTGCCGGCTCCATTCCGCCGTCCAGATAAATAGCTCCAATCACCGCTTCCATCGCATCGGAAGTGATGCTCTCCCGGTCTCTTCCCCCGGTCAGCTCCTCGCCCCGCCCCAGACGCATAAAGCGCCCCAGCTCCAAATCCCGCGCGCAGAAAGCAAGCGCAGGTTCGCAGACCATGGATGCCCGAAGCTTGGTGAGCTCACCCTCCGGCAGCGTCTCGTGCTCATGAAAGAGAAATTCGCTGGATACCAGCTCCAGCACGGCATCCCCCAAAAACTCCAGACGCTCATAATCCCCCGTCTTATTGATCCTCTGTTCGTTAATAAAAGAACTGTGGGTAATCGCCTGTTTTAACAGCTTTATCTCGCGGAAGCGATACCCTATGCGTTCTTCCAAAGTATTCAGATCATATCCGTCCCGCATATTCCACCTCTATTCCATCTCTGGTTCACTGCTTCCGTCACACAAAAAAGTATTCCCAAATGCGGAGATTCGGGAATACCTGAATGACTGAATCTTTTAGTTCATAGCGCCTTTAATCAATTCCACTGCTTCCTCAACCGTTGTGATTTTCTCAGCCTTCTCTGCAGCTATCTCAATATCAAATTCTTCCTCGATTCCCATAATAATCTGGAACACGTCCAGCGAGTCTGCACCGAGGTCATCCATGAACGTGGTCTCCGGCGTAATCTCCTCGGGGTCCACATTCAACACTTCTGCGATTACTTTCTTCAACTTTTCCAATTCCATGTCACTGTTCCTTCTTTCTTATGATTATGAATTTACAAAAATTTATATTGTGCAGTTCCCTGCCAATTGTGCAGTCTCCTGCCAATTTACCGCCGCGCGTCCTCCCGCCTAATCCTCCAGGACGATCTTTTCCCGAATCTTGTCGTTTATGCGCTGTTCCTGAAAGGTACGGCACTGGAGAATGGAATTTTTGATCTCCACAGCCTTGCTGCTCCCATGCGTCTTTACCACCAGACCGTTCAGCCCCAGAAGCGGCGCCCCGCCGTACTCCTCCGTGTCAAAGCTCTTTAAGGTCTTCTTCAGCGCAGGCTTCACCAGCATCGCCCCGATGCTGCTGCGCAGAGTGCTTGTGATGCCTTCCTTCACCTTCTTGATCAGCACGCCGCCCACGCCCTCGTACATCTTCAAAATAACATTTCCCACAAACGCCTCGCAGACTACCACATCCGCCGCTCCCGCGGGGATATCTCTGGCCTCCACACTGCCGATGAAGTTGATCTCCGGACAGTTTTTCAGAAGCGGAAAGGTCTCCTTCACCAACGCGTTGCCTTTCTCCTCCTCGGCGCCGATATTTACAATACCCACTCTGGGATTTTTTACTCCCATGACATGTTCCATATACACGCTTCCCATCTTGGCAAACTGCAACAGATGAGAAGGCCTCGCGTCCACATTCGCGCCGCAGTCAATCAGCAGCGCCACGCCGTCCGCCGTCGGTATCAGCGGCGCAAGAGGCGGTCTCTCCACGCCCTTGATGCGCCCCACGATCACCTGTCCGCCCACCAGCACTGCTCCGGTGCTGCCCGCAGACACCAGCGCGTCGCAGGTTCCGTCCTTCACCATATACATAGCCTTCACGATGGAGGAATTCTTCTTCTTGCGGATTGCCATCACAGGCGGCTCCGCCATCTCGATGACCTCCTCCGCGTGGACAATCTCCACCTGCTCAGGATCATACTGATATTTTCCAAGCTCCTCCGCCACGGCGGGCTCTCTGCCCACCAGAAATACCTTGATGCGCTTGTCGGCATTTATGGCCTCCACTGCGCCCTTTACGATTTCACCGGGTGCATTGTCTCCACCCATGGCATCCACTGCCACCTTTACCATCTCGGCCATTTTTCTTCCCTCTCCGCGCAGCGCCAAAAAATGGATATCCTGCGCTCTTTTCTACTATACTAAACAGCCCTGTAAAAATCAAGTACAAAATGAAAAAGGCTCTCCCCTTCCGGAAAAAGCCTTCTTGGCACATGTAAATCCTGTATCAATCCTACATACATCCGTTGCAGCCTAATCAACCTCTACAATCTGCTTCTTGTTGTAGGAACCGCAATTCTTGCAAACTCTGTGGGGCATCATCAGGGCGCCGCACTTACTGCACTTTACCAGAGTCGGAGCGCTCATCTTCCAGTTTGCTCTTCTCTTGTCTCTTCTACCTTTGGAAGATTTATTCTTGGGACAAATAGACATCGTTACACCTCCTTATCCGCGTTAAAAATATCTTTTATTGCCGCCATACGGGGGTCGGGTACGAAGATGTCGCAGCCACATTCCCTCTCGTTCAGATTCTGTCCGCAGACCGGGCACACACCCTTACAGTCCTCTCTGCACAAAATCTTCACAGGCCAGTTTACAATAATTTCATCATACACAAAAGCCTCCACGTCCAGCTGATACCCCTCCATAAAGCTCTGGGCATCCGCCTCCGCGTCCTCATCATCCGCAACCGCCCCCGGCGCAGCCACCGTCCTGTCAAACATAAGCTCCAGAACGACCGGCACATCCGCAAGGCATCTGTCGCAAACAGCCGCAAAAACCAGCCTGCAGCTCCCCTCCACCCTGGCCTTGTCCGCGCCGATATTGGTAAAGGTAAACTCCACGGGCGACTTCTCCTCAATCAGAAAAGTGCCTGTGCCATTTGCAAAAGCGGTCATCTCCAGAGGAATCTCCCGCTTCATCACTCTGCCCTCAGAGGTTAATACATCCGATAAATTCACTAACATAGCGACTCCTATGCACTCTATCATGCGTCAGCACTGCTTTCGCACACTGATTCATTATACATACAGCGGTATGGTTTGTCAATATATGAATTCCAAAAAATTCGGGAGTTTGACACTTATATATCAAAAAAACTGCTGCAAGCCTTGATACAGGCC